>ERZ857827.358-NODE-358-length-67553-cov-26.275742_pt1 | contig 67553 bp, 68 predicted proteins | sample MGYA00519761_ERZ857827 | MGnify/ENA primary metagenome ERZ857827 (study PRJEB31778, sample SAMEA3449370) | human gut metagenome | biome: human gut; feature: human-associated habitat; material: faeces | place: United Kingdom | collected 2010/2012 ... | reverse complement strand
TACCGGTTTTCCTTGTATTTCAATGGGTTTGGGGTTGTGGAGTGAAGCCTAATTAGTTACTTAATTTTGACCAATCGTCCACAGACCTATGGAAAAATGTGCGATTTTATGATATTGTTTATCTTAGCATTTTAATGCTTTTAGCGGAGGACATGCAATGGCAAAAACCGTATGGATAAGCGGCGCTTCGCGCGGGATAGGCAAAAGCGCGGCGCTGCATTTCGCCCGCGTAGGCTACAAGATAGCTGCGGGTTATCATGAAAACGATGATGCAATGCAAAGCCTTATGCAGCAGATGGCCGAAATTGGCGCAATGGCCGTTCCCGTCAAGGGTGATATTGCCGACACTGCCGCTGCGGAAAGCATGGCCAAATATATATGCTCTACGCTCGGCGGCATAGACATATTGATAGCCAACGCAGGCGTTGCGCATTATTCAATGCTTGAGGATATGGCGTATAATGAATGGCGGCGCGTTATAGATACAGACCTTACCGGCGTATATAACATGATACATGCCTCCCTCCCGTCAATGCGCAGACGCGGCGGCGGAAGCATAATAAACGTATCCTCTGTTTGGGGTATATACGGCGGCTCATGCGAAGCGGCGTATTCGGCGGCAAAGGCGGGCGTAATAGGCCTTACAAAGGCGCTTAGCCGCGAGCTCGGCCCATCCGGCATTCGCGTGAACTGCGTTGCCCCAGGCGTTATAGATACGGATATGATGGCCAAATTTAGCCAAGCTGATCGGCAGCAGCTTATAGGCAGCACACCTTTAGGTAGACTCGGCACCGGGGACGACGTTGCAGGCGCAATGCTTTTCCTTGCATCGGACAGCGCTTCGTTTATAACAGGACAGGTGCTTGAAGTCGGCGGCGGTTTTCCATATTGACATAAACTTTAACGGAGGAACGATAGATGAAAACAAGATGGGGCGAAAAGCTTGACAAGGCTAATATGCTCAGCGAATATCCGCGCCCGCAGCTAAGGCGCGAAAGCTATATCAATCTGAACGGCGTGTGGCAGTACGCAATAACCCCTGCCGACACGGTGCCCGAAGCCATGGACGGCGAAATAATCGTTCCTTTTTCGCCCGAATGTGAGCTTTCCGGCGTAAACCGCACAGTACATCCGAACGAGTCGCTTTGGTATACGCGGCATTTCGATATTCCATCCGGCTTTAACCATGGGCGCATACTGCTGCATTTCGGCGCGGTAGATCAAATAGCCACGGTATACATAAACGGTTGCGATGCAGGCAGCCACGTTGGCGGATACACCGCCTTCACCATTGATATAACGCCGTATATTCGTCTGGAAAACGTTATAACCGTTAAGGTGCGCGATTTTTCGGACGCGTCATATCATTCCCGCGGCAAGCAGAAAACAAAGCGCGGCGGAATATGGTATACCCCGCAGAGCGGAATATGGCAAACAGTATGGGTTGAAAGCGTAAGCGAAGAATATATCGAAGAACTGAGCATTACGCCGCTTTTCGACCAAAGTGCCGTGGAAATAACCGCTTTCAGCAATTATGCCGATTCGCAAAAGGAAACCGTTATCCGTGTGGGCGATGTTGTGGCCTATGGTACCGCCAATCAGCCTATACGCATGAGCATGTCTGGATTCCGCGCATGGAGCCCCGAATCGCCTTATCTTTACGATATGGACGTGCGCATGGGCGAGGACAGCGTAAAAAGCTATTTCGCCATGCGAAAATTCTCCGTAGACATAGACTCAAACGGCGCGCCGCGGCTGATGTTGAACAACAAGCCGTATTTTCACAACGGCGTATTGGATCAAGGCTATTGGCCTGATGGTTTATATACCGCGCCGAGCGACGAAGCCTTTATACACGACATTTTAACCATGAAGGCCTACGGCTACAATACTCTCAGGAAGCATATAAAGATCGAGCCTATGCGTTTCTACTACCATTGCGACAGGCTTGGTATGCTGGTTTGGCAGGATATGCCAAACGGAGGTGAGTTATATAAAAGTACCGTCGTCTCCCTCCCCCTGTTCGGAATAGGCGAAATAAGCGACGGCAAGGCTAACTACGCCCGTTTCGGCAGGGCGGACGAAAAAGGCCGCGCGCAATATTACGCCGAGCTTAAGGAGATGGTGCTTCAGCTATATAATTGTCCATGCATAGCAATGTGGGTGCCGTTCAATGAAGGCTGGGGACAATTTGACGCGGCAAAGGCATATGACTTTATACTTTCGCTCGATACAACGCGCACCGTTGACCATGCAAGCGGCTGGCATGACCAAGGCATCGGCGATGTAAAAAGCCTGCATGTGTATTTCAAGCGGTTCGATTTTGCGCCGGATAAGCTTGCCCGCCCCGTTGTCCTGAGCGAATTCGGCGGCTTCAACCGCCGCATAAACGGCCATTGCTTTAACCGCAGGGATTTTGGCTACAAGCGCATGAAAACCGATGAAGCATTGTTTGAAGCGTTCAGCGCTCTTTACGAAAAAGAAATAGCCCCCGCTTACGCAAAAGGGCTATCCGCTGCCATTTACACGCAGCTGAGCGACGTTGAGGACGAGCTTAACGGGCTGTTGACATACGACAGGGCTAAGGAAAAACTCCCGCCCGATAAAATGCGCGAACTGTTCGAAAAATTATTTGCTCCCCTTGAGTAAACGTACCTCGCTTTCGGTAAAAAGCATCCGTACCGTACCGAGTTCATCGGTGCGGTATATTTCTGTTCCCAGCTTTTTAAGCCGCTGCATAGTTTCCCTATGCGGATGACCATAATCATTGTTTTTACCTAACGATATGACTACCGCCTTTGGCTGCACGGCGTCAAGGAATGCTTGTGAACTGGACGTTGACGATCCATGATGGCCTATTTTCAGCACGTCCGCCTGCAGCAGCTCCTTTTCTGATGCTATCATCAATTCCTCCGCATAGCTTTCGGCATCACCCGTGAGCAGCAGCGATGTCTCGCCGTAGGTCACCTTTATAACAACGCTCATGTCGTTAAGGTTGTCCTGATAATCAGCGCCTTTTATGGGCGAAAGCACACGCACCTCAACGTCGCCATCCCAATTTATCGTGGTTTTTGCGCTGCCCCATATCACTTTGGTCTTTACCTTTTTCTTTTCAAGTGCGCTGAGCATGCGGTCGAATGAGCTTGTGGTGTTCACGGCGTCCGGCATGTAAAACGTGCCTATGTTGTAATTATCTATCACTCTTTTCATGCTGCCCATATGATCGCTGTGCGGGTGGGTCATTACTACCACGTCCAGCTTAGTCACACCCTCTTCGCTAAGCACATTCTGTATGCTTTCAAATGAATCCGGCGTGCCGGCATCAACAAGCATGGTTTTCCCATTCGGTGAACGAAGGAATATGCTGTCGCCCTGGCCAACGTCTATAAATGCGGCATACACGCCGTCGGCACTCTCCGTTGCGACCGAATTTATAGCACCCAGCAAAAGTTCAGGCTTGAATATTAGTATAAGCGCCAGCACAACCGCGGACAAAATGGATATAAGCTTTGCCTTCCCGCTCTTTGGCACTTCTTCCCTTTCAGTTTCTTCTTTCTCAGGCGTTTTCTTATCCACTATCACCTTTTCGGTAGCCCTTGCCGTCACATTGGCGTTTTTTGTTTCGTTTGCCTTATTATGAGCTGTTTTCTTTTTCTGCATCGCCCGCTCCTTTCAAAATTAACATTGTTGTATTATACTTCACTTTCACCCCATATGGAAGTCATATGTTATGCCCTTGCTTGACAATGGCTGATATTTGCAGTAGAATTGCGTTTGCGTGATTTTTGCGCATAATACGTCATATTTATTTATCAGCAATTATTCGGAGGTCGTTTTATGTCAAATGGTGAGCGGATCATGGATATCGCGCGCGCTATAACCGGGGAAGGTTCCTGCGACAGGCGCATCGATTCACTTGATCTAACCGAAATAATACTTGAGGTTGAAGATGAATTTGACCTTATAGTGGAGGACGAAGAAAGCATTCATACGCTGAATGATCTTATCAGCCGCGTGGATGCACTTACCGCGTGAAGATTGTCGCGGAAGCTTTTGCCGGGAGCATACGTTCCCGGCATTATTACGGAAAGGAGCATTTTGAATGCAGGAACTTAAACTCAAGCGCGTATACCGCCACTTTAAGGGCGATTACTATTTGGTAGATGATACCGCACGGCACAGCGAAACAGGCGAAGAATACGTTATATACAGAAAGCTGTATGGGGACGGTTCGCTTTGGATAAGGCCGACAGACATGTTTTTGGGCGAGGTCGATCATGAAAAATACCCCGACTGTGCGCAGAAATACCGTTTTGAATTACAGGATATTCTGAGCAAAGCCGGCCATTGATTAAAAAATACGCCCCTGCCTCGGAGCATTTTACTTAAGGCAGGGGTTTTTCATTTTATTTAAGCATCTCTATTTTGCCATGCTGAATATGTTCTATGTTACGCCTGATTTTCTCCTCGTCCCAGTTCCACCATTCAAGCCGCATAAGTTCAGTTATTGCAGCATCATCAAAACGTTTACGTATCGGTCCTGCCGGCACGCCCGCAACTATGGTATACAGTATAGAATATAGAAAAGGTATATGTCTGTATTATTACATGCGCCGTCCCAAATACCTGAACACCTTATTTTTATATTCAAGATACTCCTGTCCGAACGTAGCTGTCATGTATTTTTCCTCCTGCAGTATCTGCAAAAGCAGCATTACTACTGCAAACACCGTAAATGCAGCCATAAGCGCATTGAAGTACATCAGCAATACGCCTATATACATGAAGTCAAACCCAACAAACGCAGGGTTGCGGCTGAACTTATATATACCGCCGGTAACAAGCTTAGTCTTATCCTTGTCCGGTATGCCCGCGCGCCAGCTGTCCTTCATGCACAAAACGGATATAAGAAATATCGCATCGCCTATAATCCCTATCAAAAAGCCAGTGAATCGGGCCGATGATGGCATATGGTTCCATTCAAGCACAATGGATGCAAGCTGAGCGATAACTATGCCGAGCGTCGCTATGGACATCAGCCGCTCAACCGTATGCAGTTCCTTTTCCTTCCTGCGGCCTATCTGGTGCGTTGTTATCCCGTGCCGTTTCTGCACGATCATTTTGGCAAAATATATGCCGTAAAATATTGCTAGCACTATAAGCGCAAGTATTTTATAGTTCAGCATTTCTTCAATCGGTGTTTTCATCTTTTCTCCTTCTGCTTTGTTATTTTTTCAAGTGCTGCGCCGTCTATCTGATTCACGGTTACGAACCTCCCGCCGTAATACACGGCCCAGTTATTGAACACACACGACAGTGCCTTCGCCTAGTCAAGCGTTTGAACATGTATGAACCGCGCGTCTATCGCCTTTGCTTGGCAGTATTCCTTCAGTTTTTCCACCCGCGCGGCAATATACGGGCATTGATCATCATAATACACTAAAAGGCCATTGTAATCCACCTTCTGCGTTTTGGTGCCGGCCGTAAAATGCGGCGCCGTACCGTCAAAGCTGAGCACAAGCAGTTCATATTCGCCCGCTGTATCAACGGTTTCAAAGCCATACCTCTTGGCGAATTCCTGATCCGACAGCCATGCTTTCTGCTTATTCGCTCCGAGCATACATATGCCGGACTTACCGTTCGCCTTTGCATCCGCAATGCAGTACTCCATAAGCTGTTTGCCGTAGCCGTGTCCCTTAGGCGCACCCTGCACCCACAGGCAATAGATATAGTAATAATTATCTCCCTCTATCGGTACCCAAGCCTTTTCAAGCGGCGCATATTCAATAAACACGCACTCCTTGGCGTCCAGCTTGCGAAAAACATGGCCCTCCTTCAGCCGCTCAGCCAGCCATGCACACTTTGCCTCTATACCCGGATGGCTTTTCTTGGCCCGTATTATGCAGCATATATGCTCGTCCGCCACGTTTTCAGGCGTCAGGTTAATAAATTCGTCCGCCATGCTTGTTTCCTTCCTTTCTTGTTGCTTTTATCAGCGACTTCAGCATATAATAAGCCTCATAACCTACCGCCCAACCATCTGTATATATCCCTTCCAAAGCCTTCGCATTATACTACTATGTCGTTTTTTAGTCAATATCGGGCAAAAAAGCAACGGCACCCTATTAAATGCCGTTGCTGATTCATGTTGCCTTATTGCAGCGCCGCCTTCACGGTTTCCGGAATCTCGATTGTATCATCACTCATCTCTATATTGCCGAATATAGCTGCCTTTGCATCAAGCACAACCACTTTAACCTGCCCTTCGCACGTGAACGAAAATCCGCTTATGCGCCCTTCTGCTATACGAACGGTTATGCTGCCGCTTGAAAGCGCCATGTCCAGCTTGCCGCTTTCCGGTGCTATCGCCGTCGCAATGGAATGCATCGTGCTGCTGTCAAGCTGTACAGTATAACTCACTACGCCCTGCTGCTCATCTTTGGTAAAATCTGCGTCCTGGCATGCCAAGTAAGCAATATCCATCAGTTTTGCCATATCGGCAAGCTTCTGTTCGTCGTCCGATGCCGCACTGCCATCCTGTCTTATCGTCCTTTCGCCGTTCCAATAAAGCGCCAGTGCATCTTTGCTTATGCAGTATATGGATTGACAAGCATAGAATTTCAGCTTCTGCTCAACCACCACCGGCCCGCAGTCAGCATTAAGCGATATATCAGCAGCCTTATTCTCCTGCTGTTTCCATTGCTGCCACGCAGCAAATAGCATAAGCGCGTCCTCGGTTATAACAGGCAAGTCCTCTGAAATCGACGCAGCCGCCTCCACCACGGCATCCGGCACATCAAAGTCCGCATACGTTGTAATGTTGTCCATTGATATATCCACATGCAGTGTTAGGTCATTATTCAGCGTTCCATCTGCCGAAACATTTATCTGCTTCACGCTCAGCCCCTCAAGCTGTACCCACGCCTGCACTGCCTGTGTCTGCGCCACTTCGTTCGATATTTCAGGTAAAACTGCCGTCAATATCTTCTTTGCCGTATCACCTTCTGCTGTTATCGTCCAGCAGCTGCCGTCGCGCTCAGCTTTCAAATCGCGGTACAGCGGCGCAAGCTGAGCTACCATCGCAGGATAATCAGGGAAGCTTTCGTGTATTCTATACGTTTTACCGTTTTCTAATATCACAGCGCCGTTTGCGTAATACAGCGGCACATTTTCAACCCTTGTATAGGATATGACAAATGCCCTATTGTTGACCTACTGAAAAAACTATATTCAATGTGTTATACTATCTGCATCTTTGGATAAGGAGGTAATTGCCCATGGAAAAGCGGAAAACCGCCGCATCGGAACAGACCAAGCGCACTCTTGCGGCGGCATTAAAAGAGCTGATGGCGCAAAAGCCCATTGATAAGGTCACCATACACGAAATAATCATGCAGACTTTGATACAAGGAACAGGAATAATTAAAAAGTGTGCCTTTGCGGTGTAAAAACAGTCGTTGCGGTGTAAAATCCGAGACGGCTGTTTTAATATTGTGTAACTTACGCGAAATATGAAATAATTATCGGATATAGTAGAAATTCACTTGCCATTGTGATATACTTTAATATGTTAAATTATATCCATTTGCAGGTGACACTTGCTTTGGATTAATAATATGCGAGGGGTATGCTTATGGGATTCTTGTTAAAAGCTCTGGGCGTTGGGTTGGCTGTCACCGGTGTCAAGAAAATCAAGAATAACATTGAAGAAGAAAGAAGGAGAAAAAACACCGTCTGCCGTTTTGACGGTGAAATCTCCAAGGAAGAATTCTATGTTATGGTTAAGCGCGGCGGAAAAGGAATCCGGCGCATTACCAGCCTATATGCAGAAGGTACGATGGTCTATGGTACCGTTCGTTCACAGAGCGGTATTTCTGATTGGTGCTTCCGTATCGATTTCAACGATTACGGAAAACTGACTGGTGCATACTGGCTCTCTACAGATAACGACGATTCCGACATCCCTAAGATAGTTGCTGATCGTATTGCACAACAAATCAGCGATTACCCAGATTGTATGGATGATGCTTTCGAGGATGAACTCTATCGCGAAGAAGTCCAAGAGGGACTGCGTGAACAAGCCGGGGCGTACTGCCCGTACTGTGGAAAACAAAACCATAACGAGGACGCAAAGTTCTGTATGTATTGCGGAATGCGTTTCCGCGTCTAACAATACGGAGGAAGAATTATGGGCTTTTTAGGAAAGATGGTCGCAAAGGCTGTTGTAAAAAAAGCTGAAACTGCAGCCATATACGGCGTGGTCAGCCACATGGAAAATACACGCTCTGTTGATGCGCTTGTCAATAAAAGCACTGCAAATTATATGCTCTTCATAAAGAAAAAAAGTATGTCCATCAAGCGCGGATTCACCGTCTACGATGAATTTGATAACAAAAAATACGTTGTGAAGACCGACGCGCTTACCTTCGGCTACCCTTGTATCAGACTGTATGACACGGAGGAGCATGAAATCGGAAAGGTAGAACTCACGTCAAAGACTGGCATGGGAACATACACTATGTCCCTTGATGGGAAAAAACTTGGCACCCTTACCCGCAAAATGTCTGTTAAGATTAAATTGGATCTCAGTTTCAATGGCTGGCATCTGGATGGAAACCTTATGCAGAGTAATTTTGTTGTGACCGATAAAAACGGAAACCAGGTCATGAAGTTTAACGATGCTTTTTCTTCCAGAGACACTTATGTGTTGGAAATGAATAATCGTGAGCACGAGATTCTGGGACTGCTGTTGGTAATGGCCGTTGAGATTGCCCTCCACGGAAACGACTGACACTTACATATGGGAGAAAAGCATGGAACTGAAATCATTATTTTGCCCTAACTGCGGTGCCAGCTTAGAGGTCGAGGACGGGCTTGATACTTTCTTTTGCAAATACTGCGGATATAAAATCCTGCTCCAGGGTCAAAGCAAAGCTGCTTATGATGCCAAAGTGCGGGTAAAGCATATGGAACACAAGGAACGGCTCCAGGATAAGCGGGATGCGCAGGAGCGCTATCGCATGGAGTTTAAGCAGAAGGACGAGAGGCGTACCCTGGCCATTGTCTTTGGTATTTTAGGTGCGATTATTGCGATGTGCCTCATTATCTCTGCTGTAGGTAACGCAGGAGCAAAAAAGCAGGACCGGGAACTCCAAGCTATTGTTGATCAAATTATGATCGACATTGAAAATGAAGATTTTGCCGCTGCATATGTCAAGGCCAACTCCCTGTATTGGGATGACAGCTGGACTTCTGAGGGTGAAGATAAATGGGACGCAACCCGCAAGGAAATCATCAAACAAATAGAAGAAGCCGAGAAGAAAGCCACTGGCTCAATCACAAACTCATCCAATGAGGACGAAGACGACGGCGGCAGTTTTTGGGATTGGTTCGGTTAATTGGTGGATATGAGGAGATGTTAATCTGTTATAGTGAAGTAACCAGGAAAGGAGCACATCAACATGAGCAATGCATTGGCAAAAAAGGATATCTACCTTGATTTGAGCATAGATGATGACGGCTTTGGTTTTGCCACCTCTATCGATGATGCTCTGGCACAAGCAGAAGCAGAACTGGTTGTACTGAACGAAACGGTTGAGTCCATCAAGGAACTTAAACCGCAGTGCGATAAATTGGATTATATTTTGGCGGCAAGCTCCGGTGCCCTATGTAGTGTTATCGATATATTCCTTGTGGGGAAACCCGGGGAATCTCCTCTGGGAGACATCACCGATAAATGGTTCGCCAACAGGACAATGGATTTTGCTAAGTTATGCCATCCAGATAAGAAGGAATTTGACAGTCTTGATTCAGCACTTCGGTTCTTGGAAAAGGAGTTCAAAGTTCCTTATGATCAGACGGGTCTTGGTGATGCCGGACGTGCTGTCTTTGATATGAATGCCAAGAATCATCATTTCAAGTCACTTGCTCATAACCCCAGTTTGCTGGGACTGTTCTTTTCGATATTGGATCAGTTTTCTAATACATCTCATTTTGTATCGGACGGACAGCTTATTTCATTGCAGCAAGCAGATGATAAATGGGAGTTACAGGGTGGTAACATCCCAAGCAAATTATTCTGTGGTTTTGTAAACTGGTTTGGGCACATCATGTCGGATGTGTCTGGTTCCAATTCCAGTGCCAAAGCCGGAAATCGTGGTATGGGTATTCCGTCACCCCTCTGGACATGGACGAACGACATTATCGCAATAAAAGCAAAATTGGGGCTGAGTGTTGCCGATACGGATAAGGCCATGAACGAATTGGCATTGGAGATATTTGAAAAGGGCTATGACACTCGCTTTCAGACAGCACAGGCAATCCCTGTGTTTTTGAATGAACTACTTGTGCGCCTTATCTATGCAGTCAGACGCTTGTATAGATATTTCACAGAGACACCTAAAACAGAGCGTTCTTTCAAACTGATGTGGAAGAAATGTGAGCCGTTCTCGAATCCTACAGTAAAACGAATGCTGACTGTCGCCCATGGCACGTTCTGCCTGGTTGATGCAGGAGAAGCTATTGGCAGAGCGTTTGTGAGTGGTGGTGGAACTTTCAATGTGGGTGAATTTGTTCTGCGGCTCAATATAGTTGGTGGCGGTCGGTTTGCCATTTCTTTGTATGGCGAAACAAAACGTGCCATTTCTTATGGCTACGCAAAGAGAGAGTCTGATTTAACAGCTAAGGAAATCACCGTTGTTGAGAATTACATAGAGGGTCTAAAGATTCTGTCTGTGAAATATGACGATGCCCGTCTGCTGACCTTCATTGCCGATTTCAAAAAGAGTAGTGCGTATATAGAGGCATTCGGAAAATCCGCACAATTAGCAGAATTACGCAATGTCCCCGCCGACCGGGTGCTGAAAAGCAAGGCGGACATTGACAGATACTTCGGAGGAAAATGATATGGCTAAAAAGCTGTCAAAACTTCAATTAGCACAGCAAAAAGCCGAGGCTGCTGCAAAGAAGACAAATCAAGAAATAAATGAACTCGGTATTCATACGAGTGACCTTTACGCTGCTTTGGCAGGGATTCAGACTGCATTTGATCGCATTCGGAATGTGCCGGAAGAAAATAGACTAACATACGAAAAACTCAAAGCCATCCGGGTTAATTGGAAACAGCAGGCAGAAAATATCGAGCTGGAATATAAGAAAGCAGAAGTTAAGGCTGCCGGACAAGGCGCAGCTGGTGTTGGTGCGGGTGTTGCTGTTGTTACGCTCGGTCCTACCGTTGCTATGGGTGTTGCTACAACATTTGGTGTTGCATCTACAGGAACAGCCATTTCTGCTTTAAGCGGTGCGGCTGCAACCAATGCCGCCTTAGCCTGGTTGGGTGGCGGTGCATTGGCAGCTGGTGGCGGTGGTATGGCAGCCGGAAGTGCTTTCCTGGCGCTTGCTGGTCCTATCGGTTGGGCAATCGCGGGCCTCTCTATTATTGCAAGCGGTCTGATGTTTTTCAAAACCAAAGGTGATAAGGAAAGATTGGAGAATATCTACGCCCGCATCAGCAACAGGGATGTCAAAACCTATGAACTTGCGATTGTTGAACTAAGTGAGCGTATCAAGAGAATCATTGATGAAACCGGGAAACTGGAAACTGCTATTAAAAAGATTGAAACTTTCGGTACAGATTACAGCCAGATGACTGAAGAACAGCAGTACGAATTGGGTGCGTATGTAAATCTCATGGAGGCCTCTACAATGTTGCTCGTCAATCCTATTTTGGGCCTTCAGCCAAAGTTCTCCGAGCAGGATTTCGATAAAGTGTGTGCGATTGAAAGCGAGACATTCAGAAAATACTTCAAGGCTCACAGGAATATGGTTATTTCTATGGCAAACCTGCTGTATACAATCCCCCTCGATGATAAGGACAAGAAACTCCTCGCTAAATCACTGCGGAAGAACAAAGAATTCCTGGAATCTGTGCAGATGACTAAAAAGGAGTTTGGCGTAGAAGATATTACTATGATTGAGCGGGCATTGAACCACAGATACAAATTCAGAGCCTATTAACGCAAAAAACTCCTCACCGCCGTAATGGTAGTGAGGAGTTCGCTTATGTAAGACCGCAGAATTTGAGCGGTTCTTGCGGTCTTGGGTACACCCTTTGCGGTGTTGCGGTCTTGCGGCCTTAAGCCAAGATTTCCTGTCCGTTTTTGAAGGTAAACCGTACATCATCCTTGCTGTGGACGGTCACGAAGTCTACCAGCCCACACCAAAGGGCAGTGTCGAATTTATCCACCAGGTCAGCCTTCGCCAGGGTTTCCAGAAAGGTTTCGATGGTAGCCCTTCTGGATTGCTTACTGCGGATGGTCTCATCCAGAGATTCATACCTGGCCTTGGCTGCGTCGAACCGAGCAGTCAGCCCGTCATAGCGTTTTTGGTATTCAGCCTGGTCGAGGGCAACATGAGCATTTTCGTATATGCACTTTTGGATAAGGTCGGAAACCACCGTCATTTCGCTTTCCAGTTCTGCCTGTTCCGCTTTGAGGGCGGTAAGGTCGAATGCAGTGTCGAGGGATGCCGTGAGAACCGTGATAATCGCATTCTTCTGGCTGATCAGCTGATTGACCGCCGATACGAACATCGTTTTAATGTCCTCCTCCGTCAGGTGCGGGGTGGCACACTTTTCATCGCCGTCAAATTTATGATTGCACTGCCAAATTACACGGCGGTACTTGCTGTTTGAATGCCATACCTTTGACCCATACCATTCGCCACACTGCCCACATTTGATTTTGCCGGAGAAAAGGTGAACGCCGCTGTGCCGTCCTTTGCCCTGTTTCCGGCGTTCCAGTTCCCGTTGTACCTGCTCGAATACATCCGGGCTGATGATGGCTTCGTGGTTGCCTTCCACATAGTACTGTGGGATTTCACCCTCATTGGTCTTTTTCTTCTTGGTGAGGAAGTCAACCGTGTAGGACTTTTGCAGGAGCGCATCGCCCTTGTACTTCTCATTGGTAAGGATACTGCGGACGGCTCCGGAATTCCACTTATCTTTTCCACCCGGCGACTTGATTTCGTCGGCGGTAAGTTGGGTGGCGATGCCATAGGGTGTCATTCCCTGTAGGAACATACTGTAGATACGCCGGACAATGACCGCCTCTTCGGGATTCAGAACCAGATTGCCGTCGGGGCCACGGTCATAACCCAGGAACCGCTTGAAGGGTACGGTGACTTTACCGTCTGCGAACCGCTTTCTCTGGCCCCATGTGCAGTTTTCGGAGATAGAGCGGCTTTCTTCCTGGGCAAGGCTGGACATAATGGTAATCAGCAGTTCGCCCTTGGAATCCAGCGTCCAGATATTCTCTTTTTCAAAATAAATCTCCACGCCTTTTTCCTTCAGCTGCCGGACGGTGGTCAGGCTGTCGACCGTGTTTCTGGCAAACCGGCTGACCGACTTGGTGACGATGAGATCGATTTTCCCGTCCAGAGCGTCGGCTACCATGCGCTTGAAGCCTTCACGGTGCTTGGTGTTGGTGCCAGTGATGCCCTCGTCCGTATATACAGCCACAAACTCCCAATCGTCACGCCCCTTGATGTAATTGGTATAGTAGTCCACCTGGGCGGTGTAGCTGGTGAGCTGCTCCTCGCTGTCCGTGGAAACACGGGCATAAGCGGCAGTGCGGCGTTTTTTCTTCTCGTTAATCGGCGTTGCCGTAAACCGGCTGATCGTCGCCGGAATGGTCGTTACTCTCGCCATGTCTTTCCCTCCATTTCTGAATCATAACTTCCCGCATATGCTGTTTACGCTTCTCGGAGTGCTTGGGCATTTTCCGTTTGTTTTCCCATTGGGCTTCAAATGTGTGGCCATCGAAAAAGTGGATAGACAGATGGTACGGCGCGGTAATGTGAATACAAGCTATCTGCTCCCGAAAGGCCGTCTCTTCAAATTCATCCAGCCCCATGGCTTTAGCACATAGCGCCATCAGCGTTTCTTCTTTGATGCTGGGACTGGAGCACTTTGCGGAAGACGCGCACCGCCATACAGAATCAAAGCTGCCGTCCTTATGCCGGGAGCGCTGTCTGCGGTAATTTTCACCACACTGGTCGCAGCGGATACGGCTGGTAAAGCAGGAACTGTTGGGGCCGAGCTGATGCTCCTGAACATAACGTCCTTTCGCGGCACGGCGTTCATCCGTCCAGCAGTCTTTCCGCATGGTGGACTGCCAGCGGTGTGGAACAATGCGTCCGTCCTTAAAATAGAACACCATTTCATACGGAGCGGGAATTTCGATGTGGTCGATCTGTTCCGAAAAGACGGTTTCATCAAATTCGTCCAGCCCGAGGACGGCAGTACAGGCTTCCTTCAGCATTGGCTCGGGAATGTCCTTGTTCTGACACTGCGCATTCCCGGTTTTCCTGCGCGTACCGCAAATCCAGACCGTGTAATTGGCATCGGGGTCTTTACGGCCCTTGCGGTTGGACCGCTGATAGCTTTTACCGCATCGTCCACACTTTATTTTGCTGGTGAAGCAGGAAGTGTTGATGCTCCAGTTGGCGAATACACCGAGTTCCCGGCGGCGGGCTTTTTCCTCCTGCACCGCCTGGTAAACTTCCATCGGAATGATGGCTTCGTGGGTATTCTCAACCCAATACTGCGGAAGTTCACCCTGGTTCTTGCGGCTTTTCTTGCTGATAGGGTCTACGGTGTATTCTTTCTGGAAGAGCAGATTTCCGGTATATGTGATGTTGCCGAGAATCTGCCGTATGGATGTGTTGCCGAAATGCTGTCCCTTGTACGACTTCACGCCCATTTCTTCAAGCTGCTTTTCAGTGGACTCTGCTGACAGGCCGTTCAGAAAATTAACGTAGATGAGTTTGACAATTTTGGCTTCTTCGGGTTCGACCACCAGATGGTCTCCGTCCCAACGGTAACCGTAAATTTGGAAGCGTCCGTTGGGGATGCCCTTCTCAAAGCGTTTCCGGGTACCCCATTTCACATTGTCCGAAAGGCTCCGCACTTCTTCCTGGGCGAAGGACGCAAGCAGCGTCAGCATCAGTTCGCCGTCCTCGGACAGGCTGTCAATGTGTTCCTTTTCAAACTGAACCGAAATACCCAGATCTTTTAAGTGTCGGACTGCATTCAGAAGGTCAACCGTATTTCTGGCAAAGCGGGAGATGGACTTAGTCAGTATAATGTCGATTTTCCCGGCTTCGCAGTCGGCAATCATGCGGTTGAACTCCGTGCGGTCATTTGTTTTTGTTCCAGTGATGCCATCATCCGCATAGACCCCGGCATATTCCCAGGCGGGATTCTGCTGGATCAGGCTGCTGTAATAACTGACCTGTGCCGAAAGGGAGTGCTGTAATCTTTCTGATTCCATCGACACTCTGGCGTAGGCAGCGACCATTTTGCGGCTGGGCATTTGCGGAACTTTTGGCTCGATTATATTGATTTTTCGCATGAAATCACTCCTTTCCGACACTATACATCACTCTAAAAGGCTAATTTATCAAGTCATTTTCGGATAATAATGTACCCAAAGATGGCTTGAATTCGGCCTGCAGCTTTGTATCAATTACGCCATATTCCTCCTCGGTCAGAAGGCCCTGGCTGCGTAGGTTCTTGGCTATGGAAATTGCTGTCTGATACTTGAGTTCAGCCTGAAATGCGGTCTCACTCATTACCGTCACCGCCTTTGAAACGGTCTGCAATGTAGCAGGCGTGACAGCAGTACTTCCGTCCGGCATTGCCGTATGCTGTGAATGGCTTACCGCAGTGAGCGCAGGTGAATTCATATACAGCTTTGCGGTTGACCTTTTCCGGGTGGGTATTCCACCAGGCAACACGACATTTATCCGAGCAGAACTTGATGCGTTTCCTGCCTGGGGTCTGCGTGAGCAATGCACCGCACTGCAGGCAGAAGTCGGCATCCAGGTCGATACGGCTGTTGTCGGTGGCCTTTGTGCCGGTCAGCCCAATCTTTCGGCAGTATGCGACAACGGTATCTTTCTTCAGTCCCACTGCCTTTGCGATGGTGGCATATCCGAACCTCTGTGAGCGCAGGGCGGTAATTTGATCTTTTTGCTGATTGGTCATTATGGTATCCTCCTTCTGAGGGCTTTCCTCAATGACCCATCTGGACAAGAATGCCGACTTTGGCCGAAAGCATAAGAGAAAATCTTGTCCTCGGAAGGGTTCCCTCACTTGCCACCGGACACGATATTGCCGTTTGGTCCCTAAAAAGAGCAAAAAAAATAAGCCCACCGAAGAGAAACATCTCCTCGATGGGCTTCTTGCTTAGTTGGGGATCTTCAGTTTCATACCGCTGTAAATGACATTGGAAGTCAGGCCGTTCAAGCTGACGATCTCCTTATACCGGGAACCGTCACCAAGGTACTGGGCAGCGATCTTCCAGAGGGTATCGCCGTGGACAACGGTATGGACCCGATAGCTTACCGGGTAAACCAGGGTGCCGTTGCTGTCGAACACACTGTAGCCCGGATTGGCATCGGCGCATTTCTGGGCATTGGCCAGAATCTTGTACGCGCCCTTCTGGGATTTGGCATCCGCCCAGGTCTTGCGGACGCGGTACAGCACTTTCGTTTCCGTTCCTGTGGACGGAGTGGTCGTGGTGGAAGTGCCGTCCAGAGCCGCCGTGACCTTAGATGCCAGATCGCCCAGGCGGCTGTACAGCCAATCACCCGGGCAGGACTTGTTGGCAAACCAGCGATGGACGGTCAGCACCATTTCGTCAGACTGGGGCGTGTAGTTCAGCGTCTTGGTCTTGTCCGCAAGCCAGATCAGCTTCTTTTTCCCGTTGCGCTGGCAGATATCCGTACACAGCTTGACCAGGGAATCGTAGACCTTGCTGTTCATGGCATAGGGTGCGGAGGTGTCGCTGGCGCACTCAATGGTGACGGCACGCTGGTCATTCTCCCTGCTGGAAGAACACCAGGAGCGGTCCTTTTCCTCCACACAGAGAGAAACCCTGCCGTCCGTGCCGATGCCGTAGTTGCAGCTGGCCTGACGGTCAGGGCTGATGAAGCAATCGCAGATGCGTTCTGCGGTGGCCTGTCCCACAACACAGTGGGGCGTGATGCGGTCAATGCTGTGAGTTCGCTGACCGGAGTGGTTGGGGCTCAGCTTGGTGTATGCCACCAGAGAACTGTTCGTATAAGCCATTACTGTCCCTCCTTCCCGTCAGAGCGGTCATGGAGCTGCTCCAGTACGGTCTTGATGGCATCCGGCACAGGCAGACCAAGATGGGCGGCATTCTCCAGCAGGGATACACCCTCATTGGACAGGTAGAAGAAAATCACTGCCGTGCGCAGCACACCGGGCGCACCCAGCACCTGAACATCGATAATGTTGCCGATACCCACCAGCAGGAAAATCAGTACCTTGCGGCAGATGCCCTTAAAGCCCACCTCGCTGGACAGGCTCTTATCGGCAATGGCGCACATGACTCCGGTGATGTAGTCGATGGCCACGAAGGCGATCAGGGCGTAGAGCAGGCCATCACAGCCGCCCAAGAAGTAGCCAAGCCAGCCGCCCACAGCGGCAAAAGCCAGCTGAATGGTGTTCCAGAATTCTTTCATAGTAGTTGTCCTCCTTTGAATTTTAATATGAGAAGAGCGGTCACCCGTCATGGGCAACCGCTCTTGACTCTGTTATTTGGGTTACTGACCACAGATTTCAGGATAATCCTCAATGGCACGGAACTGGTTTGCATAGACACTCCACTTTTCATGGGCCTGGTAGCTTTCAATCAGTGCTTTCGGCACATAGATATACCCAGTCCCTTTTGAAATGGGTGTATCAGAAAAGACGCTGGTATCATCCAATTCGCACATGGTTGTGCTTCTGAGGATCGCAACAGACAAAGAGGAGCAGGAACGAAAAGCACAGCAAGCGTAGCTTGTTCCCACCCCTATATGGGTACAGACCGGGAGATCGATTTTCTCCAGCGCGGTACACTTTTCAAATGCATATTGCCTCCGAATGTCTTTCAATTGCGGAAGATCCACATTTTTGAGAGCAGTGCAGTTTCTAAAATATCCATCCATAACCTTCAGAACCGGAAAGGATACCGTTTCTAATGCAGTACAACCCGTAAAACAATCGGAGCGTATGCTGGTTACATTCGTACCGATCACCGTTTGCAGGGCCGCACAGCCGTAAAATGCGTACTCAGAGATGGTGTTAATATGCTGATCAATCACCTCGGTAACAGTTTTCATAATCACACTGTCCGCTAGGGCGTCATCGCCGATGACGTCAACGGTATAGGTGTATTCGCTCATTTTATCAACCTCCCGTAATATCCGGATAATCCTCAATCGCGAGTATCTTGCTTGCGTGTTTGCTCCATCTGCTGTCGGCCTTATAGGCATCTACCATTGCCGCAGGAACGAACACCTGGGCAAGGGCTGTCGAATCGAATACATTGATGTCGCCGAGAGCGCAAACTTGGCTTGCGTTGCGCAGGATAACCGTTGTCAGATTGGTACAGCAATAGAACGCCATGGCCGCAATTGAGGTAACGCCGTGGAGGTCAATGCTGGTAAGCGCGGTACAGCTTGAAAATGCCGATCTGTAAATCGTCTTGATGGCCGGAACGCTGACGCTGGTCAGCTTCGTGCAGGACAGGAACGCGCATACGCCAATGCTCTCCACGGAAGGTAGGCTGATTCCCGTCAGAGCAGTACAATTACGGAAAACATAGTCGCCGACCGCAGTTACCCGGTCATTTGCGTACTCACCCGCAATGGAGCTTTCCACAATGGATGTGTAGGCATAGCCGATATACTTGTACTGCGCATAGCAATAGGTGTTCCCAGTGATGCCGTTATTGGAGGGACTCCACCCAGTGAACACATAGTCCTCCGGGAAATCAACGCCGGTCTTTTCCGGGGTATCACCGGAATAATAAGCGCCGCTGCCGTAAGGAACATTGGAGACGGTCTGTAACAGTGTCGAACCATTGTAGAAGTAAATGGTATACTTCCGAACAGTTTTGGAGTACGCCGCATACACGTTCCGATCCACCACAACTGCCTTCAGCGCATTTGCATTCGCCGAACCGCCAGCCGTCAGACTCCAGCCGGTGAAGCTGTAGCTGTACTGCGCTGTGGAGGCCTTGGTCGGATTGCTGCTTCCATAGGCTGTATCCCCACCATCGTAAACCGTGACAGTTTTCAGCAAGGTGCTGCCGGAATCATCATAGAAGTTTACTTGTGCGGTGAAGTGGTTGTACTGGATTTTGATGTTCGGGTACCGCTCCTGCATCTCAGCAAGGTCATTTCCCGTCAGCGTATCAATGGTGAAGGTGCCGCTGACCTGGGCTTTCTCCATGTTGTTGCCGTTCTCGTCCAGACCACGCATGGTATCCAGCAGGTCATAGAACGCCAGAATGTCCGCCGTATCCTCAAAGCTGCGTTCCAGCCCGGTGACACGGACACGGGCACCAACGGGAATGCTGTGCAGAATCTCCCACAGGTCGAACACCTCGCTCACATTTTCCAGACGCAGCGTGGAGATGTTGTCATACCCGCCAATCACGAAATCCGTAATGCCCGTCTGGTTTCGGATGGTCAGGTTAGTCACCGTTCCGGGCAAATGAAGCGTTTTCAGAATGCCGCCGTTGGGCAGCTGGACACCGGTCACCGCCGTCCCTTCAAAGTACAGATGCTCGATGTTTGTACAGCCGGACACATCCACAGCCTGCTTGAGATTCGGGCAGTTGCGGACATCCAGCGTCCGCAGCAGGGTGTTGTTGCCCAGGTACAGTTCAGTCAGGTTGCCGTTGGAGTAGCTGTCCTCCGCATCACCGACCTTCAGGCTCTGAAGCCGGGTAGCCATGGAGAAATCCGCGTAGCCCACCATCAGCCCGGAAAGGTCGCCGATGGACTGAAGCTGACTGGCACTGTAGATATAAATCTCGGTGTCATTCACATTGGACAGCGGACAGGCCAGCGTGTATGCCACATTGCGGTTCGCCCTCTGCTGTACCAGATAGGAGCCGTACTTCACCGTCGCGTAGATATCCGCATAAGGCGTGACGGTAATATCATCCTTGGCGTATCCACGAAGGGTCACCACATCGGTCAGGGCATCCCCGGCATTGTACTTGGAGTCCAGATAGCGGAATCGGTTATACAGCCACCACTTTCTCTGCTCGGCCTTGGAGCCCTGCAGCATGGAGAGATAGCTGGCCGTGTTCTGCTCCACCAGGGGCTGGAGGTACTTGAAATAGGCATCCTCGTTGAACACCGCTTCGGGCCACTTTGCCTGATGCTCCTCAAACCGCTGTTCCGTCACGGGGAAGGACAACGTGCCATTGGAACGCAGCTTCTGGTACATGGCCTTGATATCCTCAAAGAAAGCCGCCCGGACATTGATCCACAGGACGGACTGCTGACCGTTGTAGATGTCGGCCCCGGACTCGGTGTGGTCGATGTCCTCCAGATTGTAGGAGAACACCAGCGCACCCTCGTTGTTGATGCCGATGGCGGTATCAAAGTCGTAAGGCAGCGAGAACCACTTGCTCCCCGCCATGAAGGTCGGGAACATATTCTTGGCTCGACTGTCCACCATCAGGAACAGCTCCGTGAACAGATAATAAAAAAGCACGGCATCCTTTTCAAAATGCTGTGCAAACTCAGATTTGAACTTGGCCAGACGGTAAGCGGCGGTATCCGTGGTGTACAGCACCCCGTCAAAGGTGCGGTTTACCGTCAGCTTGTCTCCCGTGGCGGCGGACTGGTCGGTGCTTTTCAGCCACGCAGCCAGTTCGGACAGGTTGGCGGGATCAGCGTAGTCCTTGGGATACCTGGCTTCAAAGTCGCCCTGCCAATCCGTACCGGAGTAATCATCGTCCTTCCAGAGAACTCGGTCGCTGGTGTTGTTGAGAATTTCCCAGCTTTCATCGCCCTCGGAAAAGCCGAACACCTCCGGGGTGGCTTTATCGAAGTTGAAGTTGTACTTGCCGATGAAGCTGGTGTTTTCACCGTCATACCAGAAGACCACAATGGGGAATCCATCGATGCCCTGACGGATGCGGCTGTCCTGCTTCTGGGGTGCAGTCCGGAAGGGGCAGGTATCCTCATAGAGCCGGGCCAGTTCCACATTGTTGGCTCCCTCGGAGGAAGCCACATCCGCCTTGAAGGTGAAGGTTTTCGTGGGAATGGAATCGGAGCGCAGCTTGTAGGTCTCCTGGGTGTTGCCGCTGGGGTCCACAAAGCCGCCCTTGAACTTAATCTTGTAGTTCTTCCGGGCGTAATACTGGGAGGAAGTACCCTGCACATCCACTTCAGCCCCAGAGAAGGTGAAGGACCTGCTGCCGTTGACCGGGTCGGTGTAATAGCCGCTCATGGTTTTCACATCGCCCTTGTACTGGGGCAGCTCCGTGCCGTCCAGCACCAGGTACGGCAGGTCCTTCGGCAGCTGGGAAATTACGATCTGGGAGTAGGCGTCAAATACATGGTTGCGGCTGTACCGCTCCAGCATGGTTTCTACCACCTGGGTGTCGGCGATCCAGTTGTTCAGAACCTGGTGCCGGGTCAGGTCATTGTCATAGACCCGGATGCAGTACAGGTCAATGGCAGCATCCCGGGAGCCAATGGAAATATCCACAGGCACACTCTGGGCAAAGTCATCGTCCGCCGGGTACTGCACCACACCGGACATGATACCGTTGATGTAGCAGTAGATGAGCCGGTTGACGGCTTTCTTCTCCACCACAAAGGACAGGCGCAGGTGCTCGTTTTCCTTGTACCTGGTGGTGATCTCCTTCTGCTCAGAGCGAAGAGTCGCCAGCTGGGGCGTGATGGAGATACCGCGATTGCCGCTTATGCAGGACAGCACTATGGCATCGTAGTTCATAACATTCCGGGTGGCAAACTCAATCTCGATGGTCTTGCCTGTGGTACGGAAGTCCTTCCCGAAGGGCTGCACCGGAATGGTCAGTCTGGCATCGCCGGACACCCGGAGAACGGGGATATTGTCCTCATCCAGCTGCCAGCCGTCCGAGGTGAAGTTAAAATCGGAGAATACAGCGGAGATATTGCCATACTCCCACACACCGGGGTTCTCTTCTGTATTGCTCCGACCGGCACTGGACAGGTACAGAGACAGCCCCTCGGTTTCCGCTTCAATTTCCATCTCGCTGGCAGTCACCGTCAGCGCAATGGTGCGGGAAGCACTGCCGCAGGAGATTTCCAGAGCCAGATCCCCGGCGCTGTCTGCCCGGTAAGACCAAATCTGCTGAGTGCGATCCACCGTCTGGCGGGACACCACACTGCCATTCACCGACAGTTCCACCTCGGCGGTCAGATTCGCTGGGTCGTAGACCGTAAACGGAATGGCCAGCGTGGTGTACTGGGCCACCGTGCCATCCTGAAAGCTGGTGGCAATGATGGGCGTGGTGTTCAGGCTCTCCACGCAGATGATCTCATAATACAGATGATTGGACTCGATGGTTTGCCCATTGACGGTGGCATCGAAATAGGCTTCCAGCGTATGCGCTCCGTGCTTCTGGGCGGGAATCGTGTAGGACATCTGCCTGCCGCTGGAGGTGGCGGTCACCGTGGCAATCTCCTTGCCGTCCAGTAGGATGTGAACCGTCTTGCTGATGGCCCCCACCGGCACATAGGTAAAGGTGATAATGCCATCGAAGGAAGTCCCGGAGTCGAAGGTGGAACTCATGGACGCCTCGATGGCATTGATATTGAAATTGATGGTTCGGCTGTTCTCATAGGCATCCGAAACCTGAATCCGCACTGCGTTGCTGCCCACAGACAGATACGGTCCCAGATCAGCGGTTACCGCTCCCTGGGGAATGTCCAGCATGGCCTTAACGATGCCGTTTACCGTGACCTTCATCACGCCGTTGCCAGTGGGCAGCTCATCCTCCAGAGAGGACCAGGTGATCTGGACGAGACAATCCTTGCCGTAGGCGATGGACTTGCTCAGCCAGCCGCTGGTGTTGGAGACCGCCAGCACGGCATTATTGCCGCCGGCACCACCGGAGCCGCCCGTGCCGGAAAAGGGGCCGAGGGGACCAACCACCACTTCATTGTTGGAGGTCAGATACAGATAGCCGTTTTCCACGAAGGCTCCGTCCACCTTCCCGGAGAGCAGCAGTTCCATATTGGAAAAACTCTGCTGCATATTCTGAGCGGCGGACATGGCAAGCTGTGCGTCCCCGGAGGCATTGAAGGATTCATCCTTGGCGTTCTTTGCAGTGGCCAGGGCTTCGCTGGAGCTGCTCTCTGCCGCCCGGGCGATGGTCTTGGCGTCATCAGCGGTCTGGACCGCATTCTGGGAAGCCGTAACAACTTCCTCCCGGATATCCAGCACCTGCTGGGTGGCATCCTTCATGGGCTGCTCCAGAGCGGCCACATTCTGATTTTCCTTGTGAATTTTTTGAATGCAGGATACGAAGGCGTCCTTGACATCCACGCCGAAGCGGGCTGTCAGGAATCGCTGCAGTTCTTCCTGTAAATCTGCCACGGGTCATTCCTCCCTTCGTTTACTCGATAGAATCAATAAAAGCCTGGGCAACATCGGCAATGCTGTCACAGGCAGCAACGGCGGTTTTATCCACCAGCACCCGGTCGATGCGGTAGTTGTCCCGGATGATCTGCCCGGTGGTATCGTCAATTTCGGAATAGGTGATGCTGAGCCGCTTGCCCACGGCATCATTCCAGAATGTGACGGAGGTAACTTTCTTCATGTGGTGATTCTCCCTTCTGTAATGGATGTCAGATAAGAAGCCGCTTCGGCTCCATAGTTGGTCGTAGAAGTGTCAACCTGTCCGCGCTCTTCCGTCATGCGAAGCTGGTCATAATCAATCTGCTTCGCCTTGATTTCCCAGCCAAAGGACAGCCCCGGAGTGCCGGAAACCACGAAATGGTCGCTGTATCTGCCTGTCAGCGCGATTTCGCCGGAGCCATACGCCTGGAGGAACACCTGGTAGCTTTCCAGTGATACACACTGGGCGAACACCGGATCGATGGACACATAGCAAAGGCCGTCCTCCGCAATCATCCCTTCACCGATGTCTCCGAAATAGGGTGCGGGCGTCTCATAGGCGTAGAGCTTGCGTTCGCCGTAGTCTCTGGTCTTGACACACCGGGCCTTGCTTCCCAATACGGACAGGTCGCCGGATACCTGCGTGAAAACGGGCAGTTCCAGCCAGTCGTGATGAACATTCAGAATGTTGTTCTTTTCTTTATCCATCAGGCTCATCCGAATCTCGTTGCTGTCACTGACCCCGACAAAACCGCATTCATAAGCACCCTTGTAAAAGCCAATGGTTCCCTCGGTCATCTTGATAGAACGAACGATACTGCCGGACTGCCCATCAAATGAGTCGGTGGAGATACCGCCTTTACCCAGGTACACATCACCAGCGCCGCCGTGGGGCGTACACATGGAGAGCCAGTTGCTGGCATGGGTCCAGTCACCAAAGGCGATATAGTCGCTGTTGATGTTGAAGCCGCCGATCTGTCCCGCGATGGCTTCCATACTGCCATCGGTCTTGATTTTGAAGTAGTTGTTGGCGGTAATGGCTCCGTTCAGATTGATGCGCTGTGCCTGGATGGCCACCTCCTCAGAACTCTGGTTGATGGCGGAGATGATGCCGTCCTTTTCAACCTTGGAGGCAATGCCGTCATCCGTGCCCTTGATCCAGTTGTTCAGGCCGATACTCAGCTGGTTGGTGTCGATGGAATTGGCGGCAATCCAGCTGCCGAGTATCTGACCGTCCACCGTGATGCCCACCGTATAGGGGCCTTCATAGCCGGTAGTACTGGCGGCAATGCCGTCCTTGTTGATCTGCATGATCCGCTTGGCGGTGGTCTTGTCCGGGGTATCCATGTACAGGTCCCGGAGCCAGCGCCCATCCTCGTCATACTCCGTCAGCTTGTAGCCGCCCTTGGCACCGGTCATCATAGCAGTCAGGTTGTCAATGCTGATCTGGATATTCCGGTTGGAGATGCTGATGGCATCGTTCTGTTCACTCCTCAGCTGATTGCGCACCGCCGACTGCTGGCTGGTATAGGTTTTCTGCTGCTTGCTGGACAGCTCCAGCGTCCGCCCGGCTGGGTTCTGGAGCGGGATCGTCAGCTTCATCACCGGAAGAACAATGTCCATGCCGTAGGGCTTTGCAAGGCAGTGGATGCGGTCACCCTCTGCGAACGCATCATAGTCATGACCCAATTCCGAGAGGTCAGCCGCCGTCAGCGTCAGGGACATGGTTTCAAACTGAGTGCTGGAGAGCCACTCCTCGGCCTTGGCTTTGAGGTTTGCCGGGACGGTCACATCGTCCCAGGTGTTGGTGGCCCAGACCCAGCCGAACTGATCCACTGCGTCCTGCGAAAACACATAGTTCTTTCCATCGTTGACGGAGGTAATGTCCACCCGCTTTTCCAGGGCTTCAATCTCCGATTCGCCCTCCAGGGTCGCACCAAAAGGAATCAGCGCCGTCACCACATCCTCTGCGGAGGTGGTTTCGGAGTAGTCCAGCAGATTCAGTCCGAACTCAATGGGCTGGGTGCTGTAGCTGCCGTACTGCTCGATGCTGACCCAATCCAGGATCAGCTGGTCATCCACATGGCGCAGCCGCAGATATCCGCCCAGCCGATTCACCAGCTTCTCCCGGATGGCTTCCAGTGTGTTTTCGTAATTGGTGTAGCGGTAGAGGCTGTTGTTGGGGTCGGTGATGGAGACATAGCCCAGCTTGATCTGCTTTCGCGGTTCCACCTGGCTGTTGTGAATCTCCAGCATCCGTCCCAGCAGCGCCGCCGGGGAAATATCGTGGTACTCCGCTTGGGGCTGAATGGAGTCCGCCAGAAAGCTCAGCGCCCCGGTGCAGTAAATCTGCTTGTTCCGGTAGCGGTCGATGTTGGGGATTTTCCGCACCTCACCGTAAAAAATCTCCCTGTTGTTACGGAATACGGAAACCATGGATTTCCGGCAGCAGATGCGGTCGTAGAGCGGGTTGTCCGGCGGGACCGTTGCCGTAAACACACCGGCGTACCCCGGCTCCAGCTCCAGAACCGGGTCGGTCAGCATGGCGGAGGGGTGGTCTGCGTGATACAGCACATAGCCGTCCAGCTTGACTTTGTACATCAGATCACCCTCCTTCGGAAGTAAACACACAGACTGCCGCGCCCGGAAAAATTCAGCGTCAGATCGCTGTCGCCCACCAGCAGCTCGGCAAGACGGTTCTCGCCCTTTTGCAGGAGATAATCGTCTCCATCCACCGTCATCTTCAGCCCGGTTTCTCCAATCTCAGAAACCACCACGCTGACCACAAAGGGCACTGCGCTGTGCGGGATGGTACAGGCAGCAGTAGGGCTGTCTGCCGTGAGCGTAATTTGAATGGGATCGTCAATGACACCCAGTTCAAAATCAAAAGGATTCCACAGCCAGTTTGGGGTGCTGTTGTCATTGAGACTGTAGCCATAGGGGTCTGCCTGGGGGATGGACAGCTTGAAGGTGCCGATTTCCCGCACCCGGTCAAACTCCGTCACCTCGGCGCGGCCTTCCCAGTAGTAGCCGGGGAAATCGTCAAAGACAATCCGCACCCGCTTGCCGTGAAGCAGGATTCGGATACTGGAAATAAAGGAGTTCCAGATGCGTCTGTCCATCTTGCCGCCCAGGATGATCTCAATGGGACGCTGCTTGAAAATGGGACGCCCGGTGAGGGCTTCGGAATAATCCAGAAAGCCGTCCGCACCGGGGACATCCAGATAAAAGGTCTCCTGAACCGGGGTGCCAATGCAGTTGTTGTTCCCGATGGCAAGGCCCCAGTCCCGGAGGGTATGATAGCTTTTTCCGGTAGCAATCACCGTAATGGTGGCACCGTTTGTCATGGTACTCATCGGTACACCTCCTGTGCGGCCAGAATGCCCAGCTGCCGGTTCATGCCGGGTGCCAGCTTGCCCACCAGGGTGCTGCCGTCCAGATAGATGCCCTTCTCACTGTTCCGGGCAATAACCGCCAGATATTTTTCCATACCGCTCATGTTCAGCTTGCTGTCCAGCATGGCTTCCAGCTTGGCGTAGAAGCCCTTCAGCGGCAGGATTGCTTCTGGCCCGGCTTCACCGCCAGCCATGAGAGAACTGCCGTTGATACCGAAAAGGGTCGGCTCCATCATGATACCGCCTTCCTTGTACCAGGACACACTCAGGTGCGGCACACTGGGCGGGTTCAGAGAGAAGCTGCCGGAAATGCTGAAATGGGGCAGCTTAATATGCGGCAGGGACAGCTTGCAGTTGGCAAAAAAGCCCTTGATGCTGTTCAGCGCATTGCTGATGTGCGTCTTGGCCTTGTCGATCGGCCCGGTGATGGCATTTTTGATGCCGTTCCATACGGAGGTGGCTGTACTCTTGATGCTGTTAAACACCGAGGACAGCGTACTTTTTACGGAATTGAACACCGTGGTCACCTTGGTCTTGACCCCATCCACCACAGTGGAGATGGAGGTCTTGATCCCCGTCCAGATGGTGGTGGCTGTGGTTTTGATTGCGTTAAACACAGTGGAAACGGTCGTTTTGATGCTGTTTACCACCGTGCTGATTTTTGTGCTGATGGCTGTCCAGATGGTGCTGATGGTCTTCTGGATGGCGTTCATCACCGAGGACAGCGTGGAAGATACCGCCTTGATGGCGTTGCCCACTGTGGTTTTGATTGTCTCCCAGATGCTGGTGATGGTATCGCCGCAGTTCTCCCAGATCAGTTGGAACGGCAGCGTGATGATATCCCATGCCGCCTCCAACAGAGAACCGATGAACTGGATGCCGACACTGACCACATTTTTGATGGTTTCCCAGGTATCCGAGAAGAAGGTGGTGATGCCGTTCCAGATGTTCGTGAAGGTGTTGGATACAGAGTTCCACACCTCGTCCCAGCTGGTGCCAAACCACCCCAGCACCACATCCGCCACGCCCTTGAGCGTATTTAAGATATTTTCAAACCAGCTGACCAGCCCTTCCCACATAGTGGTGAAGATTCCCTTCACGGCCTCCCACGCACCGGACCAGTCGCCCTGGAATACGGAAATGAAAACATCCACGATACCCAGAATGACATCCAGAACCGTGGACAGCGTATTGGCGATGTGGTTGAACACGCCCTCAAAGACCGGGGCGAGAAGTTCGCAGAACCCCTGCCATACAGCGGACAGCACTTCGGTAATGCTTTCAAACTCAAAGCCCAGGCTGTTCAGCCGGTCAACGATGCCCTGGCAGAAGCCGCTGACGGTTTCTTTGATCTGGTTCCATGTGCCGATGATATTTTCCCGGAATTCATCGTTGGTTTTCCAGAGCGTTGCAAAGGCGGCTGCCAGCGTACCGATCACTGCCACCACGGCAAGCACTGGTCCGGCAACCGCACCGAGTGCGCTGCCAAGCCCGGTAATGGAACCGCTGCTCCCGGCAATCTTCACCCCCAGCTTGGCGATGCCTTTCGTCAGGCCGGAAAAGCCCTTCATGGCTGTGCCGACTGTGGAAGTTACCTTGCCGAAGAGGATGAGCATGGGGCCGATGGCAGCGACTACCGCAGCGATTTTCACCACGGTTTCCTTCTGCTCATCGTTCATGCCGTTCAGCTTGTCCACAAATTCCTGAATTTTCTTTGCCGCCGCCCGGATTTTCGGCATGAGGATTTCACCGAAGGAAATCGCCAGTCCTTCCAGAGCGGACTTCAGAATGGTGATCTGACCGGACAGGTTGTCCAGCTGGGTATCCGCCATCTGCTGGGCCGCGCCGCCGCTTTCCGTGATGGACTGCTGGAGACTGTCCCAGCTGTCCCCAGTATTGGAGAGCAGCGAGTTGACGGCGGCCAGGTCGGTTTTATTGAAAATGGACGAGATGATGTTCTGCTTTTCAGCGGAAGTCATCCCGTCCATACTGGTATTCAAATCCCCCAAGATATCGTTGAGGGAACGCATATTGCCTTCGGAGTCGTAAACCTCCACGCCCAGGCTCTCCATGCAGGCGGCGGCTTTGTCCGTAGGGCTTTGCAGGGCGAGGATCACGTTTCGCAGGTGTGTGCCGCCTTCCGCGCCCTTGATGCCGTTGTTAGCCAGGATGCCGAGCGCGGTGTTCAACTCCGCCGTGCCGCCCTTGACCGTCTTGGCAGTTGCGCCGATGGTCAGAATGGCTTCCCCCAGCTGGGCGACCGAGGTGTTTGTGGTGGAAGCGGTCTTAGACATCTGATCCACCATAGTATCGGCTTCGCTGGTTTCCATCCCCAGAGCCGACATGGCATCCGTCACCATGTCTGATGCCGAGGCCAGGTCAATGCCGCCAGCCGCCGCGAGATTCAGCACGGTGGGCAGCGTATCATAGATTTCCTGCGTATCGTAACCGGCCAGCGCCAGGTAGTTCATGGCATCCGCGCACTCGCTGGCAGAGAACGCTGTCTCCGAACCCATCTGCTTGGCAAGATCCCGGAGGGCTTCCACCGTATTGACGGTCTCTCCGTTCAGTTGGGTCTCTGCTTCCTTGGTGATGCCCATGGTGGCCTGCACTTGGCTCATGGAGGTGTCAAAGTCCGCTGTGGTTTTGACCGCCGCCGTACCGAGGCCCGCCACAGCGGCAGTCACGGGGAGCAGCTTCTGACCGACACCGGAAATCTTATCCCCGGCGGTTTGCAGCTTATCGCCTACCTCTTCAATCTTGGCAAGTGCAGCATTGGACTCGATTGCCTGCTCCTGTAGACGCTTCAGTTCCTGCTCGGTTTCGATAATCTCCCGCTGGAGGGCATCATACTTGTCCTGCCCCAGGTCACCGCTTTCCAACTGTGCCTTGGCCTGCTCCTGGGCCAGCTTCAGCGCATCCAGCTTTTCCTTGGTGGAGCTGATGGCATCCTTCAGCAGTTTCTGCTTCTGGGTCAGCAGTTCTGTATTGGTGGGGTCCAGCTTCAGTAACTTGGAAACATCCTTCAGACTGGACTGGGTCGTTCTGATGGACGAGTTGACGCTTTTCAGCGCCTTATCCAGTCCTGTGGTATCGCCGCCGATCTCAACGGTAATGCCCTTGATTCTGCTTGCCAAATTGCGTCACCTCCTTAGAAACGGTCAAAATCCTCCTGCGATGCGACCTTGTCATAGGTCACGCCATCGTTGCCTTTTTCCGTCCACATATCCATCACAAGGCCAATGGTGAGAAGGTCAAGGTCGGTGATGGAAATGCCGATCTCGGTGCATCGCAGGAGGAACAAGGCCGTGGTCATTTCACGGCTGCTGCGCTGGAGTTTTTTTTAGAAGCCACATCGGTCACCAGATTGGAACCCCACAGTTCCAGAATCTCCGGCAGGATTTCGTAGATGGAGAACATCTCAAACTGGTCGAGCCAGTCGTCAATGTTGTCCGGGATGCTGTGGTCGGCATGGTAGGCCATGATGTAGGCCACGTTCTCGAAGATCTCCAGATCCTCAATGGCGAAGGACCCATCCTCGTTTTTCTTCTTTGAGTAGGAGGATTCCAAACGGGACAGGTCCTTGAAAATGTCTCTCTTGAACTTAATGCGGTACAGGCGGGGAATCGTTGCGGAGGAGCGGAACTTCACCTGTTTATCGCCGACTGTGATCGTTTTCTCCAGCATAGATTAACCCTCCGTTTCGTCCGGGATATACACGGTCTTGTACCAGCCATCGTAGGTGGCCTTGTCGGTGGTATCGCCGGTGCGGCTCTTGACCAGCCCATCACTGCGGGGATCGGCAGTCAGGGACAGGGTCTCGGTACCCGGCTCGATGGTGTCCTCCTTGGTCTTGGACTCGATGGAAGGACGGGACGCGCTGCAGTTATACAGCACATGGCGGATGGCCTTCGCATCACCATCGAACTCAAAGAGGAGGGCAAACTTCTCCGTTTCGGTAACATCGGATTTTTCCACCAGGACCCCCTTGGAGTCCAGCTTTTCCCGCAGGATTTCGGTACGGAACCACTCCGGGATAAGGGCCATTTCCAGATCACCGCTGTAGCCGTTGTTGGAACTGGTGCGGAAATACACGATGCCGTCCGCATAGAAAGGAGAGGAATCACCCTCCGCGTCCAGGCTGATGCTGACCGCACCGGGGATGGCCTTGGGGGTGTCGTAAGAGAAGGAAGTCACCCCGTCCACTACGGATTCCGTCAGCTTGGCGGCATGGACATTTTTCAGATTATATTTGACTTTATTGCTCATAGCGGTCAAACCTCCATTTCAAAGTAATACAGGACTTCGTAGAGCCGTTCGCTCTCAATCCAGGTTTCGGTTTTCTCATAAAAAATGCCGTGCCTGTCCAGCACAGCTTCCAACTGCCGTTCCACCGACAAGTCCTTACAATCGGTGTACAGTTCAATATGAACTTCGGAGATTTTATAGTAGACTGCTCCGTCAGCGGCGAAATTGTCGCTGCCCGGGAGCAGATAACAGAGAAACGGCGGCTCCGGTGACTCGCCCTCCGCAAAGTGGTCATAGGCAAAGGGTAGCCCGGATTCCGTCAGCATTTGGATCAGCTTATCCATGCCGCAGGCTCCTTTCGATGTCTTTCTCAAGCTGGTCGATGCCAGCCTGTTCAGCCGGGGCGATATGGCTTCTGCCCGGAACCCGGCCACCACCGCGCTTGGCATGACCGAACTCCAGCAGATGTGCCAGCTGGTAGCGGTTGCGGGAATACACCGTCACTTCCAAAGACCGCGAGGTTTCCCGGGTATTCTTGGTCGACCAGCTTTTGGCATAAGCTCCCGTAGACTTGGGTGCTGTGGCCTTGATCTGATTTCTGACCAGTGTGCTGGCGCTTTTTACTGCTTCCTTCATATCATCACAGGCAAGATCGGCATACTCGTTCAGTTCCTTCATGACGGTTTCGGAGAGCGCGTCAATGGAAATCTTCGTATTTGCCATATCATCGTCTCACTTTCCGGCAGTGCAGCTTGATGCTCTTGCGCTTGAAATTCATGTGATCGACCGAAAGGATGTCATAAAGTTCATTCTGGAACTGAACCCGGTAGCCTGTGGAGGTAATCGCGGCGGACTGCCTGCACCAGCGGATGGTGAAATCAATGGTGGAATCGTCCACCACCATCCCGGCATCGGTCATTTCCTTACCGCCCTCGGCACTGACGGTCGCGTAGCAGGTGTAGTATGGCTGCCACTCATTTTTCCGATTGCCGATGGCATCCGCAACCACCATGTTTTTACTGACATAGATGCGGGCATTCAGCAGTTCAATCTTCATCAGAACGCCTCCTTTCGGGAACCGAAAAGCAGCGAACGGAGGGTCAGCGTCAGGGCATGGTGGTCGGCTTCCTCCCGGTGTTCGTAGAAATACGCCACCGCGTACATCACCGCCACCTTGCCGTTCTCCACCTGGGTCAGCGCGTCTGTGCTGTCTGCCCGGAGAATGTCCGCACACAGCTTTGCCGCTCCGGTGATCAACGCTGTAATGATAGAATCATCATCGTCAAAATCCACCCGGAGATACTGCTTCATTTCTTCCAGGGACACAATCATATCTCGTCACCACCTCGGTCACAAAAGATTGGCGGTACCACCCGTGAGAGCGGCACCGCCGTAATCAGGATCATTCGGTCTTCAGCTTCAGAATCTGTACCGCCTCGGGCAGGATCAGCTTGCCGTCCACACGTTCCTTGGCTACATAGCCGATCATGCCGTTCCCGGCGAACAGCTCGGTCAGCTGCTTGAAGGAGCGGGTGCCACGGTCGCCGATGTTGTAGTAGCTGTAGTCGCCAAAGGCAATGGCATTCTCAGGCACATACTCAGAGGTATGGACGCTGTAGCCCAGGATGCGGTCGGGTTCACCTGCCTGGTAAGAAGGCTGCCAGAGGTAGGCTCCGTTGTTGTCCTTGAACTTGCGGATCTGCGCCACAGTCTTGTCGTTCATGATGAAAGACGCATTCTTGCGATAGGGGCGCTTGAGTTCATAGATAAGGCCCAGCACATCGTCTGCCTTCAGTGCGGCAGAAAGTGTACCGGCCACATGACCGCCGCCGACTTCTGCGAACAGGCCCAGGGGCTGACCGACGCCGGTGCCGTTGAGGAAAGCATCCTCCTCGGCATTGGCCAGCGCCTTGCCGAACTGCTCGATGATGTAGCTTTCCAGATTGAAAGCGCTGTCATAGAGCAGCTCCTCGGTCACCTTAATAGCAACGTGCAGCTTGTGGGCATCCAGAAGGATCTGTGCAAAGGTGGCATCGGAGAACTGGAGCGCACCGCCTTCCTCAATCCATGCGGCGGCAGGCTTGGTGGCCGCGATATTGATCTTGTGCTCACCGGAAGTGGTGATCACATGGCCCAGGCGGCGCATGATGTTCTCCTCAGACAGGGTCTGAATCAGGCGGCGGTCATACTCCTCGGGCACAAGGTAGCCACCATCGGCATCCACGCCTTCCTGCAGAACGTTGCTGACCTGACGGAAGTTGGTGCGCAGGGCGGTCAGCATTCCCTTGCGGTATTCGTCAGACGCACGCCCGGTCTTGACCTCCGGCTGCTTTCCGGTGGTGGGCTTGGAAGTGAGGGGTGCATTCACAGGCTTGCTGAGTTCCGCATCCAGCGCCTCCTGCCGTTCCAGACGAGCGATTTCCTTGCCGAGATCGGCGATGTCCTGCTCCATGCGGGTGTAGGTGGCATCGTCCTCGGCGGTCAGGGTACCCTTCTCGGTACGATGGGAATCCAGAAATGCCTTGGCGGCATTCCATGCGGTGTTGCGCTTTTCGCGCAGTTCCTGAATCGTCATAATCAAAAATCCTCCTTAATGTTTCATCAGATTGAGCCGCTCCATGAGATCTTCCACGGAGCGTTCCGGTTGGGTGGGCTTCTTTTCGATGCGGCATTTCGCCGCCAGCTTGTCCATCAGGTGGTTGGTCACCGCCGCCCGGGAAAACAGCATCGGCCCGGTGACGTGGTTTTCTGCGCCAGTAACTTCCGGGCGGGTCATAATCTCATCGGCAAAGCCCAGGTCGACCGCCGTGTGGGCGTCCATCCAGGTTTCCGCATCCATCAGGTGGGACAGCTTGGCGCGGCTCATGCCGGTCTTGATCTCATAGGCGTTGATGATGGATTCCTTCACCTCGTCCAGCATGGCGATGGCTTTCTGCATTTCTGCGGCATCGCCCATAGCCATGGTGGCGGGATTGTGGATCATCAGCATCGACACAGGAGACACCAGCACCCTGGTGCCAGCCATGGCAATGACGGATGCGGCAGAGGCAGCGATGCCGTCAATCTTAACGGTCACGCTGCCTCTGTAATCCATGAGCATATTGTAGATTTGAGCCGCAGCCACACAGTCGCCGCCGGGGCTGTTGATCCAGACTGTGATGTCGCCGTTCCCGGCATTCAGTTCCTCCCGGAACAGCTGGGGCGTGATATCATCGTCAAACCAGCTTTCCTCGGCGATGGTGCCGTTCAGCGTGAGAATCCGCTGCTCCGGTTCCGTCTCCGTTGGAGCCTGATTCGTCCAGTTCCAAAACTTCTTCATTTTCGGTTTCCTCCTTTCCCGCGAAGATACCCGCGTCCTGCAGCTTGGTCATGTTTCCGTTGATGAGATATAGGTCACCGCCGAGTTCGGCAGGGATGCGGTCCAGGTTTTCCAGTTCCCGGATGTCGTTGGCAGACATCCAGCCGTTCTGTCTGGCGGTGGCGTAGCCGTTCATCCGGCTCTCGTAGTCGCCGCGCAGCAGACCGTCCACGTTGAACTTCACGAAATACGATTCCTTTTCTTTCTCCGAAAGCAGTGCCCGGTTAATGGACTGTTCCCAGCGCACGATCCACGGCTCCAGCGTGTATTTCACAAATTCCAACGACTGCTGCTCAATATTGGAAAAGCTCGACTTCTCCAGATCGCCAACCATGTGGGGTGGCACCCGGAAAATCCGAGCGATTTCGTCTATCTGAAATTTTCTGGTTTCCAGGAACTGCGCCTGTTCCGGGGAGATGGAGATAGGTGTGTATTTCATGCCCTCCTCCAGCACTGCCACCTTATTGGCGTTGCCGCTGCCCCCGAAGGCCGCGTTCCAGCTGTCCCGGACACGGGCAGGGTCTTTCACTGTCCCCGGATGCTCCAGAATGCCGCCCGGAGTCGCGCCGTTGGCGAAGAACTTGGCTCCGTACTCCTCACAGGCAATCGCCATGCCGATGGCATTCTTGGACATGGCAATGGGGCTGTATCCAACCAGACCGTCGAAGCCCAGGCCAGGAATGTGCAGCACATCGGAGGGTTTCAGAATCACTGTGCCGTCCTTCATGGTCGGCGCATCGGAATCCTGCACCTGGTACTGGTAGTAGAGGTGGCCCATATCGTCCCGGTCAACGGTCATGCGGTTGGGCATCAGCGGATACAGTGCAACGACCTCGCCTTTGCCGTTTCGGATGATCTGGGAGTAGGAGTTGCCCCACAGCAGCAGATGGGACATGGCGGTTTCCCGGAACACAAAGCTGGTCATCTCCGGGTTCGGCTCATCATGGAGAATGCGGTACAGCGGGTGCTTCAGCGCCTTTTCTTTGCTGCCGTCCTTCTGGTACTGATACAAATGCACGGGCAGCCCGGCAATCGCCTCCGACAGAATGCGCACACAAGCATAAACAGCAGTCATCTGCATGGCGGAGCGTTCATTCACCGGCTTGCCAGAAGTGGTCTGGCCGAGAAAGAAGCGGTAGCCGCTGCCGTTCGTGCTGTTGGTGGGCTTATCCCGGGAATGGAATAGTCCGGATAAAATGCCCATAGGAAATCACTCCCTTCATATAAAAAGGATGCCTCGGTCGTCATAGACGGAAGCACCCGTGTCATTGCCACAGCGGATCGCACGATCTAACGCCATGATGGTAGCCACCGCACCGTCAATCTTCTCCGTGGACTTTTCCTTGTCCGGTTTGATGTTGCCCGCCGGGTCGGTGCGGATGAAGATGTTGTCCATCATCCAGCGCAGCACCGGGTGACCGCCATGGGCGATCTTCTCCTCCAGCACCAGCTTCATCAGTTCCTTGGTGGGAGGAGACATATCCTTGAAGCCCTGCCCAAAGGGAACGACTGTAAAACCCATGCCTTCCAGGTTCTGCACCATCTGCACAGCGCCCCAGCGGTCAAAGGCAATCTCCCGGATGTTGAAGCGTTCGCCCAGCCGCTCAATGAATTTCTCAATGTAGCCGTAGTGAACCACATTGCCCTCGGTGGTCTGCAGCGTTCCCTGGCGCTCCCAGACATCATAAGGCACATGGTCGCGCCGAACGCGGAGATCGAGATTGTCTTCTGGTATCCAGAAGTACGGAAGCACCATATATTTATCGTCCTCATCCTGGGGCGGGAACACCAGTACGAATGCCGTAATATCTGTGGTGGAGGACAAATCCAGACCGCCGTAGCAAACCCGCCCTTCCAGATCATCCTCATTGACTGGGAACGCACATTTGTCCCACTTGTCCATGGGCATCCAGCGGACAGCCTGTTTGACCCACTGGTTCAGACGAAGTTGACGAAAGGCGTTCTCTTCGCCGGGATTCTGCTTTGCCGATTCGCAGGCATCCTGTACCTTGTCGATGCCCACCGTAATGCCCAGGGAGGGATTGGCCTTTTTCCAAACCTCCGGGTCTGTCCAGTCGTCACCCTCATCCGCGCCGTAAATCACAGGATAGAAGGTATGATCGGTTTTGCGGCCTTCCAGAATGTCCTTGGCTTTCTGATGAACTTCATAGCAGATGGAGTTCGTATCGTTCCCGGCGGTGGTAATGAGGAAATACAGCGGCTGCATCCGGGCATCGCCGGAGCCTTTGGTCATGACATCGTACAGCTTGCGGTTGGGTTGGGTGTGGAGTTCGTCAAATACCACGCCATGGGTGTTGAAGCCGTGCTTGTTGCCCACATCAGCGGACAGCACCTGATAGATGCTCCCGGTGGGCTGGTAGATGATGCGCTTCTGGGAGTCGAGGATCTTGACCCGTTTGGAAAGTGCCGGGCACATCCGAACCATATCCGCTGCTACATTGAACACGATGGATGCCTGCTGCCGGTCGGCGGCACAGCCATAGACTTCAGCGCGTTCCTCACCGTCACCGCAGGTCAGCAGAAGCGCGACGGCGGCAGCCAGTTCGGACTTGCCCTGCTTCTTGGGAATCTCAATGTATGCGGTATTGAACTGCCGATAGCCGTTGGGCTTCAGCGTTCCGAAGATGTCCCGGATAATCTGCTCCTGCCAGTCGATCAGTTCAAAGGGCTTTCTGGCCCAGGTGCCTTTGGTGTGGCACAGGCTTTCGATGAACATTACGGCGTAGTCCGCAGCCGCTTTATCGTAATGGGACCCCTCTGCCATGAAAGGGGTCGGCTTGTATTTCTTCAGCTTGCGCATGGGGTCACCTCCTGAAAATGGGTATAAAAAATAGTCGTCACCGACAGCGGTGCGACTTGCAAAAACATATAAATATATGAAATCCGTATACGAGGAACAGAGCCTCTCGGCTCCATTCCCGGAACTTTCTGTTTCGGCCTGCTTATGCGTTCATCGCCCAGGCGATGGCGTGACCGCCGTCTTCGAAAAGTTCTGCGCTCATGGCGATGAGGTTCAGGCGGCATTCGATGTAACCGAAGCCGGTTTCCTCCGGTGTTTCAATGAACTCGTAAACCCCGGCGATGAAGCCCTTCCAGGCTGCGTCGGTGACCAGAACCTTGTCACCCATCTTGAGAACCGCGCCTTCACCTGCGGAAACCTGCATGGAAAGGTTCTCCATCGTGGTAGTGTTGGGCAAGCGGTAGCAGGCTGCCTTATTCTCGGTGTATGTTTCGGTTCTCTTGATGCCTTCGTTTTTCATGGTGTTTTCCTCCGTTTTTCGTTTGTTTTCCCTTTCGGTGTATACATATTCGCTCTACTTGGCCTATATAGCAAGTAGAATCTGAGCCATAATGTACACAAAGATACAGGGCGTATCCTGTGGGAAATACAGCGATATACGAGCAAAAGAGCCGTCCGGCTCCCTTGCTGTGCTGGGGGAAAAGTTAATCCTGAACCATGCGGATGGCGGGGATTCTGGCGCGCTGATTGGTCTGCCAGTCGGTGTAGGTGGCGTTGACCTCGGTGATGCCCGCCATCTTGAAGCCGTGCTTCTCGAAAGCCGCCAGGGTGGGGATCAGTCCGGAGAAGGTGCTGCTGATGGTGAACTCGGTGATGCCGTTCTCCCGGAAAGTCTCGGCAATGGGGTCGATGTCCTCGTCCCAAATGACCTCGGAGAAGTCGATGAGGTCGTTTCCGGCGTCCTCGCTGCGGCGATAAGCCCAGAAGGCGGTGGCGTTGATGCCCTCGGCGCGGATGTCCTTGACCTGGTTAGCAATGGCGTTTTCAAATGCTGTAATCTTTTTCATGGTGTTTTCCTCCGTGTTTTGTGTGTTTTTCCCTTTCGGTGTACACATATTCGCTCTGAATCCGCATAATAGCAAGTCAATTTGAAGCCATATATGTACCAAACTATCCGCTGGAAAACTGTGTAGATTACGGCTTTTTATACACCGCCATCATGATCTGCGCCCCCAGCCGGAATCCGGTCTTGAAGCTGTCGCAGGAAAGCAGCGTTTCCATGCTGGCACGGGAGGAAAGGTACTGGTCGAGCAGCGATTTTGCTTCATCATCCAGCAGTTCATCCAGGGCATCGCTGAGCCTGCTCATTTTCTGATTGAGAAGTTGAAACTCCTCCATGTTGCTGGGGCGGTTTTCCCAGGGGTCGATCTTTCCGAAGAACAGATCTTCCAGAACATCATCAGGCATCTGTGTCACCAACCTTTCGGCAAATATCCGCCCCATATGCTACGCTCAGGCCGGAGCCATTGTCCCAGGCAACCATGATGCTGCCGATGTCATCGACGCCTCTGACCGTACCTTTCGTGCCGACGGGAGGAGCCTGCGGGTCATCCATCTGAACCAGTTCCACCCGGGTACCCACCGGATACCGGTTGCGAAGCAATTCTACCGTAGCCTTACTCGGAAACCGCATCAGTTGCCACCTCCTTCCTGGAGCCGGACTTGAATGCGCTGGAGCCGGTCAGATTGCGGAGCAGGATTTTTCGCTGGCTTTTGTACTCGTTTCCGATGAAGCCAAGCCGGAGGAGGAAGCAGCGGAAAGCGTATTTTTCGTTGTCCACTTCCTTCTCGGAGGCATTAACCCGTTTCTGCGTAACACTCATCTCGCAGAGTGCGCAGATAAAATGGGAGTAGGCTTCGCATTCTTCCGGCTCCGGCAGCGTGGAAAACCAAGGGAAAGAAACCTTGTCCTCGCTGATTTCGATGGGAAGTTCGGCCACACCCAGAGCCTTGCGGATAAGACCGCCCTTGGCTTCCAGCAGGCGGGTCAGGTTGCCGCAGTTCACCTTGTCCAACGGAACAGAAATGGTAAGCCCCATAGGTTCTTCCGGTTCAGCCATGTTGGTCTCGGCAGCGGTGAATCCCTGCTGGGCAAGCTGGTCCAGAAGAGTTTCTACATCCTCGCTGTCGATCCGGTCATCGAACTCCAGGGCTCCGTCCTTGGTCACCGTAAAGTTACCGATTTTATATGCGCAGGTCGGCATAAACTGGTAGACAGCCTTTTCACCGGTAATGGACGATATGGCACTTACAAGAGCCTTGCGTTCTGCGCCGGTTTTGTTGAATTCAATTTGCATAATGCGTACCTCCTTTGATTTGGTACTACATATATCACTCTGAACGCACAGATTATCAAGTAATTTCGGAGGTATAAATCTGACAAAGATGTTCCCTCAGAGCAGTGTAAATTACCAATTACGTCATGGAGGACTCTGCGGCAACTTCATCATATCGATAGGTCAGCCCATCCCGCTGGACAGATACACCATCCGCGCTGCCGACCTGCTCGATATACCGCTTCACAATAACATCGCAGAACTTTTCATCCAGTTCGATGGTGCGGCAGATGCGGTCGGTCTGTTCACAGGCAATCAGCGTGCTGCCGGAACCGCCGAAGGGGTCCAGTACCATGGCATTGCTCATGCTGGAGTTCATAATGGGATAAGCCAGAAGCGGGATGGGCTTCATGGTCGGATGATCGCCGTTCTTCTTGGGCTTGTCGAACTCCCAGATGGTGGACTCTTTGCGTCCGGTGTACCACTGGTGCTTGCCTTTCTTTTTCCATCCGTACAGCACCGGCTCATGCTGCCACTGATACGGGGAGCGGCCCAGAACCAGGGACTGCTTTTTCCAGATACAGCAGCCGGACAAATAAAAACCCGCATCGCCAAACGCCCTGCGGAAATTCAGTCCCTCGGTGTCCGCATGGAACACATAGATGCTGCCGTCATCCGCCAGCACGCTTTCCATGCAGGTGAAGGCATCCAGAAGGAACTGATAGAACTTTTCGGATGCCATATTGTCGTTTTTGATCTTCCCGGCAGAACCCTCATAGTTCACATTGTACGGAGGGTCGGTGATGATGAGGTTCGCTTTGGTATCACCCATCAGGTGGGCATAGGTTTCAGGCTGCGTGCTGTCCCCGCAGACCAGGCGGTGGCGGCCCAGTGTCCACACATCGCCCGGTTTGGTGATGGTGGGCTTCTGAAGTTCCGCGTCCACATCGAAATCATCCTCTTTAACGCCGTCCTTCAGCGTATCCTTGAAAAGTGCATCAATCTCGGCAGGCTCAAAACCAGTGAGGGAAACATCAAAATCCGCGCCCTGCAGATCAGCAATCAGCAATGCCAGCTTGTCCTTGTCCCAGTCACCGGAGATTTTGTTGAGAGCAATGTTGAGGGCCTTTTCTTTTTCCTCATCCAGTTCCACCACAACGCATTCCACTTCCGTGATGCCCATGTCAATGAGCACCTTGAGCCGCTGGTGACCGCCGACCACACGCCCAGTGGTCTTGTTCCAGATTACCGGCTCCACATAGCCGAACTGTTCAATGGAGCGTTTCAGCTTTTCGTATTCCACATCACCCGGCTTGAGATCCTTGCGGGGATTGTAATCTGCCGGGAGTAGGTCTTTTACATTTTTCTTCTCAATGTTCATACCAGACCCCACTCGGCGAACTTCTCAAACCCGCCAATCTGGCAGATGAAGTCTCTTGCCGTTTCCACGATTTCAGAATATGGAATGCCTCCCACGGTATCATCCCCGATGGCGCAGCAGAGTTCCACGGGGTTCCCGGTTTTCTGGGCCAGCAGCCATGCGTAGATGTTGACGGACACATCGGCCTTGCTGAGATCTTTACCATGCAGACCGCCGCCGGTCACGGAGTCGGCCATGTCACTGCCCAGCTTGCGGTTGGTGACTCCGGTGTCCACATTGGTACCGCCGGTCCAGTCTCCCAGGGGATTGATCTCCGCACCGGGATACCAGCATTCCAACTCATCTGCGTCCGCATTGCTCTGGCAGATGATCAGGCGGATACCGTCCAGAATGTACTTGCCGTCGGACTCATACTCGCCGTAGATGATGTGGGCAATGTGGGAGAGGGTTTTCTGCTCCTCGGTTACGGGCATTCCCTTGAAGATGCCGTTGTCGCCGCAGCGGATGCCATCTGCCTGATTCTCAGAAAGATGATTGTCCTGCGGCACTTCTACATAATCCACCTCATGCCATCCGGCAATGCGGTAGACCGCAGCCACCACAACATCCGTGGGAATATGCACGGAGGTTTCCGCAATGATATGGCACTTGCCGTGGCCGAGCAGAACTTCCGCAGCGATTCTTGGGTCATGCTCTTTGGTGTAGGCGTAATCCACCAGGGCACCGGCAATGCGGTCGGCCAGCTTGTCTGGATGGGAAGGGTTCACTTTCTCAAACATTCACATCGTTCCTTTCCTTGCGCGAAGCAATCGTTCCATGACATCGTCCTGGGGATTGGCTCCGTTGTATTCGCCGGTACAGTTCTCCCGTACGATCTGATAGATTTCCGACCACAGGCGGTTGGCCTGGGTCATGTATTTATCCGCAATGGCCACATAGGGCGACTGGATGGCGGCACCCGTGGTGGGGTGCTTTGCCAGAAAGCCCAGTTCGCTGGTGATAGACTCACACTGAATCCACCGGGCGCTGGCCATGGCGTATCGCTCGATGAGCTGCGGATTGACCAGAGCCACACAGCCCCGATCCTTCAGCCAGTTCCACACATTTTCATAGATTTCTGCGGCACAGAGGGTGGAGCCGTCTTTCTGCCGGGCGGACAGGAATTCGGACGGCTTCGGCATTTCCTGACCCTCAAGGTCAGCCGCGCTGTCACCAAAATCGATAACAGTCAGCGGTCGTCTGCCGGGATTGCCGTCCGTGATCTTATCCGCGATGGCCTTTTTCGGCCTGCCTCCGGTGCCTGGTTTGGGTCCTCGCTGGCCCATTCTGTACACCTTCTTTCCGTCAGGGGGCTATTCCCCCGAAAACTTATGCGATTTTGTACGCGTGACCCCACGCCCGTTCCCCGGTGAGAAGGCCGTAGAGATTTTGACCGCCCCTGGGGTCAGCGATTATGCCATCTGTCACCGCGCTCCGCGTGGATTCTGGCATGGCACGGCTTGCAGAGGGCAATCAGATTCTCCCGTGCGTGGGTGCCGCCTTCGGACAGCGGCTTGATGTGGTGAATTTCCTCCGTTTTGACATATCGGCCTTCCTTCAGACACAGTTCGCACAGCGGATGGGCAGCGGCGTAGCTGTCGCGGATGCGTTTCCATGCCCTGCCGTACCGGCGCTTGGTTTCCGGATTGCGGTCATATTTTTCATACCGCTGGGCTTCCAGATTGGCGTGTTCCTCACAGAACCTGCCGTTCGTTAGCTTAGGACAGCCTGGGTAGGAGCAAGGGCGCTTTGGTTTTCTTGGCATCTGTTCACCTCCATCCGGGCATGAGAAAAGCCCCACGGGATTGCTCCCATGAGGCTCTCTGCATTTTCTTCGCATTATAATGATATCATAAAGCGGATGTGCATTATAGTGGCTTTTCGTGGCTTCTTTCACTGCCGTCAAGGATCTTCTGCACTGCGTCCAGGGCTTTATCGTGCAGTCGGAAGATCCAGCGGCGGTTATGGTAAAGATTCATGGTGATCTCTTCCCATGTCGCACCGCACAGATATCGCTGTTCCAGCAGGATGCGCAGTTCCACATCCTCGACCTTGCCTATCACATCCACGATGTCCTTTTTAATCTGAACCAGACGATCCATATCCGATGCGATCTCGTTCTGCAGGTCGATGATCTTGCAGACGGCATCCGCCATCCGGGAAGTGCCGCGATTGGGATTGTGGGGCATCCCAGTCATGGTGGCCGTACAGCTGGTGGCGAGTTCGTTCAGCGACTGTATCTGTTCGGATTTGCTTTTGATCTGCTGATCCAGAAGATAGGCCTGATTCAGAAAATCCTTTGCGTTCATGCCGCCACCTCCTCGCGCACCATGCGGCGGACGGCGGTCATGAGATATTCGCCGTCGAGGTCGGTCAGCATCCCGTACCAGCCGGAACGGAAGAACTGCTCCAGGCTGTCCACCGCGTCAGCGTATTCTTTCTTACCCGGGTGGCGGTAGTGGTATTTCAGGGCGGTTCGGTAATCTTTTACGGCCAGTTCTACAATGGCGTTGGCTAATGCCTGATAAGGTTCCATATTCGTACCTCCGATATTTTGTAATCCTCGGATTGGCACGGATTGTCATATGTTGGCGAAGATTGTCTCAGATTTTCAAGTCCGCTTTTACGGCATCGATCAGTGCCGTTTGGGTATGCTCCTTCTGGGAGAGGGCTTTCATGATGCGGTTGTCAATGGTACCCTTTGTGACGATGTGCTGCACCACTACGGTTTCGGAGGTCTGACCCTGCCGCCAGAGACGGGCCACAGTCTGTTGGTAGAGTTCTAGACTCCAGGTAAGGCCGAACCACACCAGCGTGGAGCCGCCGGATTGAAGGTTGAGTCCATGTCCTGCCGATGCGGGGTGGATCAGCGCCACGGGGATCTGACCGTTGTTCCACCTGCGGATGCTGTCGGAGTCATCCAGGCGGGAGAACGGAATATGCAGTTTTTTCAGCCGTTCCGAAATGCGGATCAGGTCATGTTTGAACCAGTAAGCCACCAGAACCGGCTTGCCGTTTGCCGCTTCGAGAATGTCCTCCAGCGCATCCAGCTTACGGTCATGGATGCGTATGACCTCGCCACTGTCATCGTAGATTGCGCCGTTTGCCATCTGGCTCAGTTTGCCGGAGAGCGACGCCGCGTTGGCTGCGGTGATCTCGATATCCCCCAGGGATAGAACCAGCTCATGCTTCAGGTCGGAATATTTCTGCTTTTCCTCATCGGAAAGCTGAACCGTGTACTCACTGCTGATCAGTTCCGGCATCTGCAAATGGTCGGTGGACTTCATGGAGATGGTGATGTCCGAAATCTGCCTGTAGATGGCGTCCTCCGCATTCGGCAGCGGTTTGTAGGAGTAGATGATCTGACCGTTCCGCTTATCCGGCATAAAGTAGTCGGTGCGGTATTTGGTGATGAACCGCCCCAGACGCTGTCCCATGTCCAGAATGCGGAACTCTGCCCACAGATCCATCAGACCGTTGGAAGCGGGAGTGCCGGTCAGCCCAATGATTCGGCTGACCTTGGGTCTGACCTTCAGCATGGATTTGAACCGCTTTGTGTTGTGGTTCTTGAAGGAGGACAGTTCGTCAATCACGATCATATCGAAGGTGAACGGGATGCCGCTGTCCTCCACAAGCCACTGGACATTTTCTCTGTTGATGATGTAAATATCAGCGGATCGCATCAGGGCAGCTTTGCGTTCCACCTCTGTGCCGACAGCCACGGAGCAGATGAGGTTCTGAAGGTGATCCCACTTATCCACTTCAGCCGTCCATGTGTCCCGTGCCACACGCAGCGGCGCGATCACCAGAACCCGGTGAACCTCAAAGCTGTCGAACAGTAGGTCATTGATGGCTGTGAGTGTGATGCTTGTTTTGCCGAGACCCATATCCAGAAAGACGGTAGCGATGGGATGGGTCTCAATGTAGTCGATGGCATAAGCCTGGTAGTCATGAGGCTTGTATCTCATCAAGGATACCTCCAATCTGTTCTTCGTTATCCAGGACATAGACCTGGAACCCCAACCTCCGCAGAAGTGTGTGGCGAGAGGTCTGCAATGCTCTGGGCTTTTTCCCAGGGGCCTTTACTTCCACAAAAGCCATATGGCCCCCTGGCAGAAGAACGATTCGGTCGGGCATCCCATCAAATCCTGGAGAAACGAACTTCGGACAGATGCCGCCACGCTTTTTTACCATCAGGGCTAATTTTTGCTCGATTGCTTTTTCTCTCATAATGTTTTCTCCATTCGGTTTCTTAACTTGGGGTAGCGGTCTGTAATGGTCATTTACAAGACTTTTTCTTATGGATTTTTTGTGATTTTTCCCTTAAGAGACTTTTTGTATATGACTATCACCGACCGCTACCCCTTATGGAATTTAGATCAGAAAATCCTCAAAATCGCCATCATCGGTCTTCACGCGCAGGCCCTTGATATACTTGCGACCCTTGGACTTGGTCTTGTCGAAACCCGCATTCTCCAGCGCAAAGTAGAAGTCAGCGGTGCTGCGAACATACTCGTTGGTGTCGAGGCAGTAGTTGCGGTATGCCTGGTAGAGGGTACTGGAACTTTCCTTCAGACCGTCACCAACCTCGCACTTTTCAGCCAGGAAGTTACCGAACCAGTCATTCTGACTGCGGTAGTCATCGATGGCCTTCTGCACGATAGCCGGAACAGGAAATTTGTAGTCCAGATCAATGACCTTCTTTGCGCCCTCGATAATCCAGGCAAGAATGCTCTCGGCTGCGTTCTGATACAGGTAGTCACCGTAATTTTTAATGTCACTCTTGCCTTCAATCTTGGCATTGAACGGGATAACGATAAGACGGCGCCAGGTACCGTCATCGGACGCACTGACCTTCGGCAGATGGTTGGTGTAAAGCACCAGGCTGTGGCTGGGAGAAAAGCTGAAGGGGTCTTTGTATTTTTTCTCCGCAAAGATGTCATCGGTGGAGCAGAGCTGCTTCACGGTGGAATCGTTCAGCCGAGCGCCTTCCTGCATCTCGGCGGCAATGAGCAGACGCTTTCCCTTAATCTCTGCCATCTCCGGCTTGACATTCCGACGGCAGCCGAAGGTCAGCGTGTCTGCGGAGATGTTGCCGCTGTAAAGACCCAGGACTCGGGAGATGGAGTTCCAGAAGGTGGACTTACCGTTGCGGCCACAGCCGTATGCGATGATGAGGGCTTCGACCTGCACCTTGCCAATTGCCGCCAAGCCGCAGATCATTTGCACATAGTCGATGAGTTCCTGATCACCGCAGAAAATGGTATTCAGGCAGTCGAGCCAGATCTGCTTGCCACGGTCTCCGGGAGAAACGGTGGTAGTCTTGGTGATGAAGTCCTCCGGGGAATGTTCCCTTGCACCGGCCAACCCTAAGCGAAGGTCATAGGTGGCGTCCGGGGTACAGAGCAAGTAAGGGTTTGCGTCCAGATCCTGCGGAGTGATTTCCAGCATTGGGCGGGACTCTTTCAGCGTTGCGGTGATGTTCTTGGACGCACGGCGCTGAATGACATAGGACTGATACGCCTTTGCGGCCAGGAACGCTTTATACGCTTCCAACTGCTCGTCACTCATCATGCCCTCGGCCTTGGCCTTGCTGTTGTTTTCCAAGATTTCCTGTGCGCCGCAAACCTTGAGGGAAGACAGCGCAGAGAGCATATCATTGGATGCTTCCTTCATTTGTCGGCGGGTCAATTCGTGGGCAACGGCCTGCGCGCCGGGTTCGGTTTCCTGCCAGTACCGACCGTTGTAACGGATGTAGTGGGTTGCGGGAGAATAGCGCAGTTCCCCGGAGAAGTGTTTTGCCAGAACCTCTGCCTGTCCTACATCGGAGAAATCGTCCGGTTTATAGGACGTGTCATCGTTGTATACTTCGGGAGGAACGTAGCCGTCCTGCCGCTGAACCTTTGCATAGAACTTCTGGGCGCTGTGCCAGATGGCCATCAGTTCCTGCTGTTCCAGGGGCGGAGTGCATTTTTCTGCTTCTTCCATAAAGCACTGGAAAGCGGTGTCGTTGTCTCCGTATTTTTTGATGACGCGACCGGCAAAGCGGGACATGGTGGCATTACGGTTTCCTTCGGGAATGACCTGGGTGCCGCCGTGGGAGCCACCGGGCATATCCGAATCAAAATCCTCTGCGGACAGATACTCGCTCAAGGTCATCTCGCCGGGGAAAATCTCCACCTGCGGCTCTGCCGTTCCGAAGAAGAACCGGGCAGCGTCCAGAGCCTTGGTGTCAAAGTACGGGAAGATGGTGTTGACCAGTTTCTTCATTTCGCTGTAAGCAGAAGCATCGGTCATGTACTCGATGGGAAACAGCACATGGAACTTAGGACGGGCGGGTTTTCCGTTCTTCTCCCGCATATGGAACCGGCTGTAGTGGACGGCAAAGGTAATGCCGGTGAATGCGGCCTGGACATCTGCCGGGGTGACCCAATCGGCAGGATTTTCGGAGTGATCGTTGTCACAGTCCACAGGCAGGCAGTCCGAACTGAGGAAATTATCGCCGCTGCGGTAATTGTTCATATACTCGGCACAGACATAGTCTCGCTTGACCGCATCAGAGAGGGTGGCGGCATCCGTGATTTCAAATTTGTGAGGATAGGAACAGTTGCTGGGTGCGCCTATAAAATCTGCACTGTACAGAGTGAACATCATTTCTTTACCTCCTCGCAGGTTTCAGTAAAGTAACGTAATCGGTAGTTCTTCCACTTGGCTCTTTTGATTTCGGCTTCCATGCCGTCAGAGATGGTATTGCCAAAAACCCAGACCTCGGAGCATTTGCTCATGAGGGCGTTTCCGAAGAACAACCCCAGCTGACGCTCCTTGGGGTTGCTGTCATTGAGAAACTGCGGGAACAGCAGATGCGGCGCGATGGGGATGTACCCCTTGTCCACAGCAAACCGGCTGTATCCCTGGGCGGCGGCGACGTTTTTTTCCACATCTCCGGCATAGGGTGAACAGATGTACACGATGGGACGGAAGGCACGGAGCGCCCGTTCTTCCTTTTCTACGGCTGCCATAGCCTCGTAAGCGGTGGGGTCGTAATACCCCTCGCTGTTGAATTTGTCGATACTCATGGGATTTACCTCGTTAGTCTTTCTTATAAAAATCAGTCTCATAGCCATCGGCACGGAGCTGCAATCCCTTTGCCCAGGGCGGGGTTCTGCCCATCTGGTCGCAGACTGCCTGCAGGGACATCCGGCGGTCGGCTTCAATGACCACTTCGTCGTGGATGTGCATCACGATGGAACAGCAGCGGAGTGTATTCATGGCATAACAGAGAATGTCACGGGCGGTGGCCTGGACGATGTTCTCCACGAACTTGGGGCCGTAGCTGTCCAGCCGTTCCCACTTCTTCGTGCCGCCGATACCTTCGTAGGTGATGCAGTCGCCGCCGAATTTGTTGGTGCCGATCTTTGGTTTCACATAGGCAAGCTGTCTGCCGGACGGGAGCGTAACGAACAGCATTCCGCTTCTGCAGGAGAAGGTGATGCCGTGGGTCTCGTTGGTATGCTTGAAGCGGACAGCCTCCATCGCGGCGCGGTCAACATCCCACCACAGCCTTGTGATGTTGGGATTAGCTTGCCTCCATGCATCTACCAGGGGCGGGAGTTCCTCTTCGGTCAGCCCCATCTCCAAAGCGCCCATGGCTTTCAGAGCACCGACCGATCCGCCGTAGCCGAGTGCCAGTTCCGCGATTTTGCCTTTCTGCCGGAGATGGCCGTTGATGCCGTGCTTTTCCACGGGAACACCGAACATCTGAGATGCCGAAGCGCAGTAGACATCTTTGCCTTCCGCAAAAACCTCCTGCCGCCAGGTCTCACCGGCAAGCCACGCAATGACCCGGGCTTCAATAGCCGAGAAGTCTGCTACGATGAATTTACAATCGTCTTGGGGAACGAATGCCGTGCGGATCAGCTGAGACAGCGTATCCGGGACATCCTCATAGAGCATCTCCACGGCATCAAAATCACCGCTGCGGACAAGGCTTCGGGCTTCAGCCAGATCATTCAGGTGGTTTTGGGGCAGGTTTTGCATCTGAATGATGCGGCCTGCCCATCGGCCTGTGCGGTTGGCCCCGTAAAACTGGAACATACCCCTGGCTCTGCCATCGGCACAGACTGCGGTTTCCATTGCCTGGTACTTCTTCACCGAGGACTTGGCAAGCTGCTGCCGGAGGGTCAGCACTTTCTGCAATTCCGGCGGAGCAGTCTTCAGCAGTTCGACTACAGCCTTTTTGCCAAGGGTGTCGGTCTCCATACCGTTGTTCGAAAGCCACTGCTTCATCTGCTGCACGGAGTTGGGGTTCTCCAGGGCGGTGAGATCCTTCATAGCCCGGGTCAATTCGGAGCGGGAGCGACCGTCCATCTGAATGGACTGCCGTACCAGTTCCATATCCAGCGCCACACCACGGTCGTTGATTTCCTGGTCGATGTGGTATTCGTCCCATACACTGTCCGGCACGGGATACTTGGCAAGCCGAGCCTGGATGGACTTCTCGGTCTCCACATCTCGGATGTTGTATTTTTTGAAAGTCAGCCATTTGTCCGGGGCATGAGCCGGAAGGTTGCGGGTGCGCTGACCGTTGGCTTTAGTCGGCGCACAGGGCTGGCAGAAATATTTGATGAGGTCTTTGCCCTCGGTCAGCTTCTGCTTTTCCAATCCCAGTACGGCACCAACACCTTCCAGGGAAAGTGGCAACCCCATCGTAGCCGCCCAGACCATCGAGCATTTCCAGGAGCCTGGATCAAGGTACTTCCCAGTGGGATAGCCAAGATAGCGGGACAGGCAGACGCGTTCAAAGTTGGCATTGAAAGCCCACTTGGTTACCGCATCATCCTCCAAAGCGGCTATGATGTCTGCCGGAATTATCTCTCCGCAGGCAAGGTCGACCAGCTGAACGGGACCGCCGTCCACGCTGTAGGAAAAGAGCAGAATTTCAAATATAGGAGACTCCACATAGCGATACACACCTGTCTTGGCGAGATTCTGATCGCTGTAGGTCTCGATATCAATTGAGAGAGTTTTCATGGTCACCGGTCCTTTCGCTTACCCCAACAGGGCGGCAGATTGCTCCGCCGCCCACGGGGTGAGATGCTTACTTGTTCAGCAGTTCCTCCATGCGCTTGGCATGATATTCCTTGTCACGTTCAGCCTGGGCCAGCTCACGCTTTTCGCGTTTGCGGTCATAGACGAAGGACTGGATGGAAGTCACCAGGAAGCTGATGCTGATGCACAGCCAGGCGAACAGGAGTGCGGTGATGAGAATGGTCTGAATCGTTGTCATAGTTTTTTACCTCCATTGTCTTAACCGAGGAAATCCTCGTCATCGTCAGTTGCGAAATCGGACTCAGCGCTGGCTTTGCCGCCCAGGGGTTCTCCGGCGCGGATGAGCTGCAGGTTGTTCAGGCCGCAGGCGATACCCTTGTTGCCGTTGGAGTTAAAGGCATAGAAGTTGATGCTGGCACGACCGTACACGCCGGAGTAGACCTCAGAGCGGGTCAGTACGGGATTGCGATCTGCGTCCACGATGCCGGGAGCGGTGGCAGAATTGGCGTTGACGAAGTAGGCGTTGGCATAGGCGGGATCATCGGGTCTCTCCACATCACCGTCGCGCAGGGGGTTTTTAATGGCAGCGAGAGGAGGAACGGAGCGCCCGTTGCCCTTCAGCTTGGCCTGACCCTCCTGGTAGGCAGCTTCGATAGCCGCCTTGATCTTTGCGACCGTCTTGGTGTCGGACTTGGGAATGATGAGGCTGACGCTGTACTTGGCAGTGCCGCCGTTGATGGACTTGGGCTCCCAGACGTTGGCATAAGACCAACGGGTGTCGGGACCGGTGATGACCTTCATCGGATTGTGGACTCTGTTTGTGTTGGTAGACATATTACATTTCCTCCATAAAATCATGTTTTGCGGTGTTCCATTCAGGCCGTTTATCGCTCGACCGCACGAGCGTCGGTTTGCCTTGCGGCTTTTCAATGTAGGGTGTGAGAAGTTCCTCGAAGCGGGTCTTGCCGAGCATCTTCTGCATGGCGGTGACACCGAGGACTTTTCGCTCATAGGGGTCGAAGCCTGCGCCTTCCACAGCGGCGGCAACGGCGGCTTCGCTGGTGTACTTTCGATTGGAACGGCCCTCGACCAGTTTCCAGCCAGACCATTCCTTACCGCTGACAGCCTGCTGAAGGGCGTACTCCTTCACATCGGATGCCCAGGCGGTGAGAGCATCGACCTTGCCGAGAATGTCGGCAATCTCCTCATCATCGAGGAGCGCGGGAGACTGGAATTCATACCGGGCAAGAGCCAGGTTCGCTTCGGCCCGCTCTCTGCACTCGGCTTTCGCCTTACAGAACCGGCACCACTCACCACAGCTGAAGGGGCCTTGACCTTCATAAGCCAGCTGCGCCTTCTGGGTCAATTCGGTGTCCGCCCATTCGTACAGGTCGGCCTTATCCATCTGATCCACGCTGATGTTGGACTTCCGGGGCTGGAAGATGGTCATGCGAACCGTATCGATGTCGTAGATGCTATCGAAGATTTCCAGAGCACCCAGGGCATAAAGCTGCATCTGGGGATTTGCCACGGCACTAACCTCTACACCCTTACCGTGCTTATAGTCCACAATGTTGAGGAAACCATCGGCAATGAGGATGCAGTCCGCCGTGCCGAATCCTTCCTGAACCCAGCGGGAGAAATCCACCCGCTGTTCGATCATGACCACAGGGTCGGCACAGATCTGCTTTGCGGTTTCCAGTAATTCCACCACATAGGCGGCATACCCGGCGGCACATTCTTCCATCTCCTCGTTGTACCAGGACAGATTCTCGATGGGGTCTTCCGCAGGAATGCCCAGAGCTTGTTTCAGCCGGTACTCGCAAAGGGCGTGGGCATCGGTACCCTCAGCAGCGTAGTCACTGCCTTTGTCCTCATAGGCTTCGCACAGCCTTGCGGAGGGCGGGCAGTGGAGCCACCGGTCGGATGAGGATGCGGACAGGATAGCGTGTCCTTTAGGTGGCATCTGCCAGCACCTCCACATCCGCAAGCAAGGCTCTGTAGTGTACCGGGTCAATGCCGGACAGCTTGGATGCGCCGTACTTCTGGAGCAGAGCACGAATTTCGGCGGTGTGACCCTTTCGGGACTTGTCCGCGAGGACGGCTCTGACCTGCTCCAGGGTCAGTGCGGGTTCAGAAGGAGAAACAGGTTCACTTTTCTGAGTCTCATCTACAGCGGCCGTTGGACTGAACATTTCAGTCAACCAGTTGGCAACATCTGTAATAACTGCAGCGGCATTGTGCAGTTCTTCGATGGTTGCAGCCATATCGCTCATTTTGCTCATTCTGTTTTCCTCCTTCCGTAGATTGGCTCTGCTGGTGAACGGCGGCGATATTCCGTGCCAGTCTTTTTGACACCACGCTGATGGCGGTAAGGACTTCGATAATATCCTCGTCCGCTGTGGTGCCGGGATAGTGCTTTGCGGTGTTACTCATCGGCGTTTCCTCCTTTCCCAAGGCGTCTTGTGTTGCCTTTCATCGATCCATCTGGACAGGAAAGGAGGAAATGGCCGAAAGAGAAGAAAAGTTTTTTAGAAATTTTCGCGGATACGCTTTAGAAGCTGATTTTTCTTATACACAAAGGTATTTCGTGGCATATTCAGCTTTTCGGCACCGGCGCGCTCCGACAGCCCGTCTGCAAGCACCATAAGGATTTGATAGCTTTCCGGGTCGGTATCTCGCAGTTTAGCAAGGAGGTGATTCAGGATCATGCTATCGATGCTGATTTCGGTAGTCATCACGTCATCGGCAAGGAAACTGTTTTGTGTGCCATTCTTCTGCGTAATTCCCATCTCGCCGTCGATGGAAAGGTGCTGGGGTGCGTTCTTGGGAGTACATCGGTACTCACATTCTTCGCACAGGCCATCGCACTTGTAGCTTTTCTTATAAGGAATGCAGCAGGTGCCAGCTCTCTGCTTGGCTTTGCGGGTCGTGCCGATGAAGCGTTCCCAATTCTGTTTTTCCTCCGGGGTGACTTCGAGCCACTTGCGGAGAGGGCGGTAGTAGATCTGAGGGGTGGTTTGATTGTCGTGGTTTGTCATAAAAAAGTCCTCCTATTTTCGATTTCTCGAAACGGAGGAACTCTGGCGCAGCTGCAAAAAGGAACGATGAAAGAACCGCAGTCCAAACGGAAACCTCCGTTTCGGTCTGCAGCAAACCCGCTCAAAAGGCAGCTACAGTATTAACTTGTCCGCCAGATACCGTTGAGCCATCAATGATCAGGTGATGCAGTATCGAGCGGTGAGCAGTTTAATGTCATACTCAGGACAGAAGTACTTATTTTAAATCTGCTTCGATGGAATACAACTCGCTAAACACATCAGGCAGATCGCTTGGATCCAAATCCCAAGCACTATGCGCACCGTATCGCTTGAAAACAGAATCTACAACTGCCTGTCCAACCTGGGCACTGACGGCAGCAGCGGTGTTTTCGATGTTTATGATCCAATTCTTGCGTTCTGATTTTGTCACTGCTTGTCCCTCCTTTTCGAGTCAGCATCCCAATCCAGATGGTCGGCTGCGATTTATGCCATCATCCTGTTCTGGATCATTCGTGGCCAGCGAATACACAGGATGACTTGAGGGAGAAGTGCTTAAAGGTGAGTCTTTGTCGGTTTATAACTGTTTTCGCCCAAATCCGTTGATTTTTCCGAGTTTTTGTGATATAATGAAATATCAAGGTTTATCGGGCTGTTCTGTACAGGTCTTGTGAACCTACAAGAATCATCTTTCCATGCGTTTCCCAACCTCCACCTATATGGTACTTGGGCAAATTTTTTGTTAAAAGTAGTCTATTGTGGAGTCGGCATGGTTCTTTGGTTCTTTTCAGTGGTTCTTTTTAGAAGGTGGTGAATCGATGGTTTTTTCGGATTTTTGCAGCATGACACAACCGACCTGGTTCGGCTGTTCCTCACAAGCGCATTATTTAAAGACCCTATTCAAATCCGCAAGCATAACGCGAGAATATTCGGACGATTATTTGAAGCTGGTGTATAGTGGGAAAAAGCCATTCAGCTCAAATATGAAGAAGCACTTTCCAAAGCCCGTTGACGAGACGAAAATTGCAACTTACTTTGAGTCACATATTCAGACGGACAAGGTGGATACTCTGATTGATGTATTTGCCGTGCCAGCAAATCTGGAGCGAAATAAAGAGTATCTGTGTATTGCCTTGGCGCAACAGGTTGCAGCATTCATCAGAAGCAAGGATGAAGATGTCGACTGCATTGTTGTCCGTGCGTATGAAACGGCAATTGTTACGGAAGCCTCTTCCCACTATGAAATCCCGAAAAGGTTATATGACGGTGACGATCTATATGTCGATCAGAAAGACAAACGACACGAGGTGGGCTGCTATCAGAAGTTCCGGCACGAGTGGAGCATTCAGAACAGAGGTCAGTGTTTGTGGCGCGGTCGCAAGCTGGTATGCGTGAATCAAGATGCGATCAATCCTCGGTTCGGAACACTAACGATAGACATCCCGGAAGCGAAACCATACGAATTCATAAAAATAGCCACGGAAATTGACTCCCGTGGCATCGAAGGCTCCTATTCCTGCGTGTGGGAAATGCAAGACTCCGACGGAAATAATTGCTTTCCGGACAGCAGGTTGGTATTTGATTTTACTATCAATGTTACATTCAAGATTTGAGGTCAGGAGGAATACAAGTGACTGAGAACAACATTATCGAGAAATGGTCGACTTTAAAAGAAGTGCAGGAATACCTGGGCGTTGGCAGAGAAACGATTCTTCAGTGGATCGCAAAACGTAATATGCCTGCCTATAAGGTCGGTCGCCTGTGGAAATTTAAACTGTCCGAAGTTGATGACTGGATTCGTTCCGGCGGCGCTGCCGATGACAACAGCAAAGAAGATGAAGAGTAAGTCCCCAATAGCGGACAGTGCGTTATAAATCGATGAATTAAGCCAAGGAAGGAAAACAAATATGGACAATCAAGTGCATAATCAAATAGTAAGTTTTATATGGGGTATCGCCGATGACTGCTTGCGTGACATTTATGTTCGCGGCAAGTATCGTGATGTGATTCTGCCCATGACAGTCATTCGCCGTCTGGACGCAATGCTGGAAGATTCCAAGGCGGCAGTCCTTGATATGAAGAAGAAGCTGGACGCAGCAGGTATCGATAACCAGTGGCCTGCCCTCTGTAATGTTGCCGGTCAGGCATTTTGTAATGCGTCCCCATTCCGTTTGAAAGACCTGACCAGTCGCGCTAAAAAGCAAACACTCCAAAAGGACTTTGAAGCCTATCTCGACGGCTTTTCTCCCAATGTACAGGAGATCCTTGCCAAGTTTAAATTCCGCGATCAGATTCCGACGATGATTGAAGCGGACATTCTTGGTGCTGTTATAGAGAAATTCGTATCTCCGGATATCAACCTGAGCCCAAAGCCGGTCTACAAAGATGAGGCGCAAACGATCCTAAAACATCCCGGCCTGGACAATCACGGAATGGGCACCATTTTTGAAGAGCTTATTCGCAAGTTCAACGAAGAAAACAATGAAGAAGCTGGTGAACACTGGACGCCTCGTGACGTTGTGGAGCTGATGGCGGATTTGGTTTTCATGCCGATTGCAGACCAGATCAAGGATGCAACTTACTCTTGCTATGATGGCGCTTGTGGCACGGGCGGTATGCTGACGGTTGCGCAGGACAGATTGCTGACTCTCGCAGCACGCCGGGGTAAAAAGGTGTCCATTCATCTCTTCGGGCAGGAAATAAACCCGGAGACTTACGCCATCTGCAAAGCGGATATGCTGCTCAAGGGCGATGGTGAAGAGGCTGAGCATATCAGCTTTGGCTCGACTCTTTCGCTGGACGGAAACGCAACACGGCAATTTGATTTCATGTTGTCCAATCCGCCCTATGGGAAAAGCTGGAAGGTGGATGCCGATAAAATGGGCGGCAAGAAAGAAATCCTCGACAGCCGTTTTAACGCCTACCTTGATGACGGAGAACAGCTTACTATGATTCCACGCGTCAGTGACGGTCAGCTTTTGTTCTTGCTGAACAATGTGGCAAAGATGAAAAAAGATACCCCGCTGGGCAGCCGGATTGCCGAAGTTCATAATGGTTCGTCTATCTTTACCGGAGATGCAGGCAGCGGCGAAAGCAACGCCCGGCGCTATCTGATTGAGAACGATCTGGTTGAAGCCATTATCGCCGTGCCAGAAAATATGTTCTACAATACCGGTATCGGCACATACATCTGGATTTTGTCCAATAAAAAGGAAGAACGCCGCAAGGGAAAAATACAACTGATCGACGCCACTTCCATGAAATCCACGCTTCGCAAGAATATGGGCAAGAAAAACTGCGAGTTTACCTCGGACATTCGCAAGGAAATCGTGCGCATCTTCCTTGACATGGAAGAAAGCAATATCAGCATGATTTTTCATAACGAAGAATTCGGATATTGGAATGTGACCGTGGAGCGCCCGCTTCGCCTGCGTGTGTTCCCGGATCGGGCGATTCCTTCTGACGCCTTCAAAAAGGCCGATGAGATGGCCAGTGTTTGCGCCGCTGTCGAGAGAGCCGCCAAAACTGCTCCTCTGGATGATTGGACTGCATTTGCCAAGGCAACAAAGCTCAAGGCTGCACAGCTCAAGAAAATCCGCCCCTATATCACGGAGAAAGATCCGACCGCACAGCCCATTGACGAACCGGACGTTGACCTGCGGGACACCGAAAACATTCCCTTCACTTACGAAGGCGGCATCGACAGCTTTATCGAAAAGGAAGTCCATCCCTATGCGCCGGATGCCTATGTAGATGAAAAGAAGACCCAGATCGGCTATGAGATCAGCTTCACCAAGTATTTCTACAAGCCGGTGGAGCTTCGGGACATGAGTGAGATTCTGGCTGATCTTGCCGCGCTGGACAAGGAGGCTGACGGCGTTCTGACGGGAATCATGGAGGATTTGAGATGAACCAGTATAGTCGATATCAGGAAATAGGACTTCCTTGGCTACAAAAGATACCGGCTCATTGGGAAATCCGCAGAAACAAAAATGTATTTATTGAGCAGAAAGAAGAAGTTGGTGAGAATTCAAGCGCATATACATTGCTTTCGTTGACATTGAGGGGGATTATCCCGCGTGATATGGATGGTGGTGGTAAATTTCCAAGTTCATTTGACAAATATAAGGTCATAAAAAAAGGATATATGGCTTTTTGCCTATTTGACATTGACGAGACGCCACGCACGGTGGGACTGTCCGAGTATGATGGAATGCTCACTGGGGCATACACCATTATGCGTGTAGACAACATCAATCCGCGGTTCATTTACTATTATTACCTTATGCTTGATAATGGAAAAATGCTTCGGCCACTTTATTCAGGACTCCGGAAAACAATTAACATCAATACTTTCTTGGGTACAAAGATTCCCGTCCCGCCCCGCGACGAGCAAGATCAGATTGTGCGTTTTCTGGATTGGAAGGTCTCAGAGATCAACAAGCTGATTAACATCAGGAAGAGGCAGATTACCGAACTTGAGGAATTGAAGCGGAGTAAAATTGGAAATATCGTAATGGGACAGACTTTTGATGTGCCGCCAAAAGAAACCGGCGTCAGCTGGGTCAAGTCAATCCCTGCACATTGGGAAGAACAGGCCCTAATTCAGGTGGCCGAAGAACAGCAAATAAAGAACACAGGAATGGTGGAAGACAACTTGTTGTCACTCAGTTTTGGAAAAATCATCAACAAGGACATTAACACTACCGATGGTTTGCTGCCTGCTAGTTTTGAAGGATATCAAATTATCAATAGTGGGAATATCGTTCTTCGCCTAACTGATTTGCAAAATGACCATCGAAGTTTGAGAACCGGTCTGGCGACTCAAAGAGGTATCATTACGTCTGCGTATACTTGTTTGAAAGCAAGAGATAATGTTTTGCCCGAATATTTGCAACTACAGCTCCATGTAGCAGATTTATGTAAAGTTTTCTATGGTATGGGCGGTGGTGTTCGCCAAAGCATCGGATTCAAGGACATCAGAAGACTGATAGTTGCTGTCCCCCCGCTTGATGAGCAAAGAGATATACTCAAAGCGGTAAATGGTATTGAAGTGCCGATAAACAGTGTTATCGCAAAGTATCAGGAGATTATTTTGTCTCTCGAAGAACTGAAAACCAAGCTCATCTCCGACGTTGTTACCGGAAAAATCGATGTTTGCGATGTTGTGATCCCGGATTACGAATATGTCGATGAAGAAGTTGACACTGCAGAAACTGATGACAGCGAGGAAAATACAGAGGAACAGGAGGACGAATAATGGCAGGCTTTACAAATACCAAGGAAAGCGGCTTGGAAACTCTGATTGTCAAATGGCTCGTAGAGCACAATGGCTACGAGGAGGGCTCCAATGCCGACTATAACAAAGAATATGCCATCGACGAAACCCGCTTGTTCCGTTTTCTGAAGGATACACAGCCGGATCAGATGGACAAATTGGGCGTGTTCAAATCCGAGCAGAAGAAGCGCCAGTTTCTGAACCGGCTCCAGGGCGAACTCGCCAAGCGAGGCATCATCGATGTTCTGCGCAATGGCATCAAGGTGTATCCGGTTGATCTCATCATGTTTTATCTGACACCGACCGAAAACAATACCAAGGCCCGGGAGATGTTTGAAAAGAATATTTTCAGCGTGACCCGTCAGCTCCGTTATTCCCAGGATGCGGGCAAGTTGGCTCTGGACCTGTGTGTTTTTATCAATGGACTGCCGGTAATCACCTTTGAGCTGAAAAACCAACTCACAAAGCAAAACACCGATGACGCGGTGGAGCAGTACAAAACCGACCGAGACCCGAGAGATACTCTGTTCTCCTTCAAACGATGCATGGTTCATTTTGCGCTGGACGATGCACGGGTCAAATTCTGCACCAAGCTGTGCGGCAAGGACAGCTGGTTCCTGCCATTTGACAAGGGCTACAATGACGGCGCAGGCAACCCGCCGAACCCGGATGGCATCATGACAGACTATCTTTGGAAGGATATCCTGACTAAGCAGAAGCTGTCTCGGATCATTGAGAACTATGCGCAGGTTGTGGAGGAAGTGGACCCGGAGACGAAGAAAAAGTCTGTGAAGCAGATTTTTCCCAGATACCATCAGCTGGATGTGGTTGAAAAGCTGCTGGCTGATGTGAAAAGCAACGGTGTAGGTCAAAAGTATCTGATCCAGCACAGTGCCGGAAGCGGCAAGTCCAATTCCATCGCTTGGCTTGCTCATCAGCTGATCGGCCTTGAGAAAGATGGACGTCCCATGATTGACTCCGTTATCGTGGTTACCGACCGCCGCATTCTCGACAAGCAGATTCGTGATACCATTAAACAGTTTATGCAGGTAAGTAATACCGTTGTTTGGGCGGAGCATTCCGGGGATCTGACGAAGGCAATTACAGACGGCAAGCGTATCATCGTCACCACAATTGAGAAGTTCCCGTTCATCGTCCCGCAAATCGGCGCGGAACACAAAGATCATCATTTTGCCATCATCATTGATGAGGCCCACTCTGGCCAGAGTGGCAGAAACTCGGCGCAGATGAACCTCGCGCTTTCCGGCCTTGCTTCCGATGACGAAATGGACAATGAAGATAAAATCAACGCCATGATGGAAGGCCGTAAACTCTTGGGCAACGCCAGTTATTTTGCCTTCACGGCAACGCCGAAGAACAAGACGTTAGAGACCTTTGGTGTACCGTATCAGGATGGGGACGAAATCAAGCACCGGCCATTCCACGTGTATACGATGAAGCAGGCAATTCAGGAGGGCTTTATTCTGGATGTGCTTCAGAACTATACCCCTATCGACAGCTTCTACAAACTGATGAAAACAGTTGAAGATGATCCGATGTTTGATAAGAAGCGTGCGCAGAAAAAACTTCGCAGCTTTGTGGAGAGCGATAGCTATACCATCGGGAAAAAGGCTGCCATGATGGTGGAGCATTTCCATGAACAGGTCATCGCCAAGGGGAAAATTGGCGGTCAAGCCCGCGCAATGGTAGTAACCTCCAGTATTCCCCGGTGTATAGAGTACTATTATGCGATCAATAAGTGCTTGGCAGACCGGCATAGTCCCTATAAGACGATCATTGCGTTCTCTGGCGAGTGCAAATATCAAGGGCAGGAGCCTGCACTAACATCTGCAGGATTGAACGGTTTCCCTGACGCAAAGATTCCGAAGACCTTCAAGCAGGACCCATATCGAATCCTGATCGTTGCGGATATGTTCCAGACGGGCTTCGATGAGCCATTGCTTCACACCATGTATGTGGACAAGCCCCTGTACGACATTAAAGCCGTGCAGACGCTTTCCCGTCTTAATCGATGCCACCCGAAGAAGCACGATACCTTTGTGCTGGACTTTGCCAATAAGCCGGAGATGATTGAAAAGGCATTCTCACGGTATTACCGGACCACCATCCTGTCCGGCGAAACTGACCCCAATAAACTGTACGATCTAGTGGCGGTAATGGAGGGGTACCAGGTTTATACAGAGGACGATGTTACCCGACTTGTGAACCTGTATCTTGATGGCGCTGACCGTGACAAACTTGATCCTACACTGGATGCGTGTACTGCAATCTATAATCAACTAGAAACGGACGACCAGATTAAATTCAAGAGTGCAGCAAAAGCATTTGTTCGTACATATGGGTTCCTCGGCGCGATTCTTCCTTACGGAAATGCAGACTGGGAACGGCTTTCCATTTTTCTGAATCTACTGATTCCCAAACTGCCTTCCCCTCGGGAAGATGATCTTTCGCAAGGCATTCTTGAGACGATTGATCTGGAGAGCTACAGAAACGAAGCTCGTGAGTCTATGTCCATTATTTTGGATGACGCTGATGCCGAAGTCGATCCGGTACCTGCCGGAAAGGTTGGGCATATTGTTGAGCCGGAGCTGGACTTGCTGTCAGTGATTCTGTCGGATTTCAATGATATGTTTGGGAACATCAACTGGAATGATGCAGATAATGTGCGAAGACAGATCCTTGAAATTCCGGCTATGGTTTCCCGGGATGAGAAGTACCAGAATGCGATGAAGAATTCTGATGAGCAGAGTGCCCGTATGGAAAGCGAACGCGCCCTGCAGCAGGTTATCTTCGCAATCATGGCAGACAATATGGAGCTGTTCAAACAGTTCCAAGATAATCCTTCGTTCAAGAAGTGGCTGTCCGACCTGGTGTTTAATCTGACTTATAACAAGGAAGGTAAGCCGTATGAAGCACCGAATGACAGTGCCTCGCCAAAGAAATAAATGAAATCGTAATTTACAATGGGCAGATTGGAGGATCTTTGAAATGAGCGAGTCTATTTCATCTACACTAAAACATAGTGGGCTGACTCTGGACAGCGTTTTCGTTGAAGTCCAGCATTCCGAAGGGCTCGGTCTGCCCAAATCAAACCATATAAGGTTTTTTCACACAGCAATGCGAGGAAACAAGTTATCTACAGAGAATCTACAAGTATTTTTGCGCAGAAACCTCGCACGATATGTTTTTTCCAGGGCACAGCTTGAAAACTATCGAATAAATGATGACTTGGATTCTGCAGTATCTGAAGCTATGCGAATCATGGCCGAAAACGGGAATTCATCCGCAGAAGGAACAGGAAATATGCTGGATGAAATTCTCGTATATGCGTTTCTTGAGGAAAAGTTGAAAGCCCCGAAACTTATGAGCCGCGTGGAACTGTACACAGAATTGGCACAATTCCGCAGCGAATGTAAGGGAATCCATCTGCTTTCGCCGAGCGATCTGCCTGAAAACACAAAGTTTCAAATGGTCTTTGGTGCATCCAATATTGTGGATGATATCAAAACAGCCATTGACCGTGCGTTTGAGACAATCAGGAAAATTGACTCCCATGAAAGCCGTGAAATTTTAATGGTACAGAAAACGGTCCTAGATCAGTTTTTCGACCAGGAAGAAATTGCTCTGCTTACTGATATCCTCATTCCGCAGCCAGGGAGGCCGGAAACATACGACACGGCTTATGGTATCTTTCTTGGGTACAAATTAGGCTTGAACCCCGATGGCCGAGGGGATGATTTTGAAGCATTGGCTGAAAAAAAGATGCTTCTGGACATCAAGGAACACGTCGGATATATTGCGCAGAAAATTGCAGAAGCCGGATTGAATGCCCATTCTTTCTATGTGTACATCGTCCCATTCAATGAGGCAGAGCAAGAGAAAACACAAATCATGGATGCTGTGTTGAGAGGAGGGACTCCGATATGAGCCAAACTGAGAAGAAGAGACTTGGAGATGTCCTCTTTCAGGATATTGATGACAACGATTATCTGAATGAACTCTATAAAAACATCCTCTACAACTATGCGATCACGATTTTGCAAATTACCAACATCAAACAACTTCGAGGTATAAATGTTGATGATGCCCTGCGGTTTGCCGATCTCCTGTCTAAATCTACCCACGCAGAAAAGGCAGATTCTCATAAAATCTGGGCGCATGAAATTATTACCATGCTCTTAACTCTTTATCCCGATGATGAGGTGGTTCGCTATTATGCAGGGGCGGTGTTGACCAGCACAGGAAATTTCATGGGCAGACGGCTTGTAGAATCAGAATATGTTGAGCCAACATCAATGGATGAATTGTTCTCTACTTTGAGTGATATTTATCTGACTGTCCCTGCAGAGCCAGAAAAGAAGTTCTTTCAGCAACAACGGAAAGTCTATGAGCATTTGGATGATGAATGCTTCAGTTATTCTGCACCGACATCCATGGGCAAGTCATTTATTATGCGTATGTTCATTAAAGAACAGATACTTGCTGGAAAAAAGAAGAACTTCGCCCTCATTGTCCCGACCAAGGCACTTATAAACGAAGTGCGAAGCGAAATTATCCAAAATGATTTGCAGGATTTACTGGACGCAAACCAATATCATGTGGTTTCTTCCGCAAATGATATGGCACTGGAAACTCACCCAGACCACAACTTCATCTTAGTGCTTACCCCGGAAAGATTGCTATATCTGCTCAACGATAGAAGCGATTTTATACTGGATTACCTCTTTATAGATGAAGCGCATAAAATGACCGGGCGAAACAGCCGCGCACCATTTTATTATTCTGTGGTCGATGAATTGAGCAGACGGAGTGTAAAGCCTCGCTTCATCTTTGCGTCTCCAAACATTCCAAACCCACAGGAATACTTGAGTCTCTTGTCGTCTGGAGAATATGATAAGCAGAACGCTATCGCTTCGTCCTTTTCTCCTGTGGTACAGTTTAAATTCCTGGTGAATCTCAAAACAAAGCAGATTTACATATACAACGACCATCTGAAAACACTGGAGTATATATGCTCCATTAACTCCGATCCAGAGCAGGGAGTTATTCCGCTGATGGGAAGGTTCTATAAAAAAAGTGGGGACAAGCCCAGTAGAATGATTGCTTATTTCAGTAGTAAAGATAAAGCAATCAATGCTGCACTTGCTTTTGCAAGATTGCGGAGAAAAATTGACGGACCCATCAGACAACAACCCGATCCAGAACTGATGGAGTTAGCAAAAGAAGTTCGAAATCAAGTACACAAGGATTATTTTCTTGCTGAATTACTGGAACAAGGTATTGCTTACCATATCGGATATCTCCCCTCCGCAATTCGCATGAGAATTGAAAAGCTATTCAAAGCAGAAAAGATTACAGCTATGTTTTGCACCAGTACACTGGTTGAAGGGGTTAATCTTCCTGCGGATAATCTGTTCATAACCAGCTATTACAGTGGTCGCGCACAGATGACCGATGTAGACTTCCGAAATCTTATAGGCCGAGTTGGGCGCATTCAGTATAATCTTTCAGGAAATGTATTCATGGTGAGCGATGAAACGAGAAATAACAAGCAAGATGTCTATCTGGACAAACTTAAAGATGGTATTCCAGATCAGCACCTCTCCTTGGTACAGGATTTAAAGCCAAAGCACAAAAAGAGAATTGTTGCAACGCTGTTGGGTGGCAGTTCTGTTATTGACAAGTATGACGACAATCAGCCAGAAGAAGAATATATCATGATGAGAAAATTCGGACTGATTCTTCTGAAGGATATTGTGCATGGAAACGACAGCTTGATTACGCAAGAGTTTGAGAAGTATATGAAACCTGGTGATAAAGATAGAATCAGAAAGGCTTTCTCAGCTCAAGCACCGATTATCGATAACGATATAAATATTTCGCTGGATCAGACCAGGAGGTTACGTGCAGCAATTGCGGCGGATAGCACTTTCGCATATCCCCTCCCTGAAGCAGATGGAACTTTCAGTGTTGATAAGGCATTGGAATTCTTGATTCGACTGGGAGACATCTTTGACTGGAAACGCTATGAGTATAGCACCCTGGGCAAGTGCGACGAGGATGGAGACTATACCAAACTCAGATGGTATGCGGTCATCTTGATTCAGTGGTTGGAAGGCAAAGGGCTTAATAATATCATGCGCCGTGCAATTGATTACCAAGAGCGTCATCCAGATAAGTTTTGGATTAACAGGTACACGAAAATATACTATGATAAGACTTCTTTAGAGCATCGAAATATTGTATTTGCGAATACGCTGGAGGTTATTGAAAACATCATTCTTTTCAGCATTTCGAATTATTTCCTTCGGTTTTCCAACGAGTATAAGCGGGTTCATGGCGAGAATTCGCTGAATCGGAATAATTGGTACGAGTATGTGGAGTACGGAACCACTAATGAAATAACCATTCAGCTTCAGCGATATGGCTTTTCTCGTGAGTCTGCAACCTACATCAAGGCTCATCAAACGCAGTACGTCGTTTTAGATGATGAAGGCAATGTCCGCATCAAAAATTCTATAGAACAGTGCAGCGATGTAGAGGTTGTTCGACAGATACCAGATATTCGATTCAATACGCCGGAATTGTTTATTGACTAATGACGGAGGATTCATATGCAACAAATTTTTAGCAATACCACACTGACTGTGAATCAGCTTATAGAGAAAATCGACACAGGTGAGCTGGGCTTGCCGGAATTGCAGCGCCCCTTCATCTGGAAAGATTCAAAGGTGCGTGACTTATTCGATTCCATGATGAGAGGCTACCCCATTGGCTACCTTATGCTGTGGGAGTGTCCGTCTCTTGATAAGAAAAAATCTATCGGTGTCGATGCCCACAGCTACGACTCGCCCAAGGAAGTCATCATTGACGGTCAGCAGCGTTTGACTTCGCTCTATGCGGTTATGAAGGGCAAGAAGGTCATCAACTCCAAGTTCGATGAAAAGAGTATTATCATTTCCTATTGCCCGCTACAAAACAAGTTTGAGGTTGGTTACCAGGCCACGAAGAATGACCCAGAATGGATTTATAATATTAGTGACCTGTTCACCTCCACGAACACCTTTAAGTTCATCGGTGATTTCATTAAGAGACTGGGTGACTATAGATCCACCAAAGGGTCCGAACTTACAGATGAAGAACAGGGCTTAATTGCGGATCACATCAACGGTGTGGTCAATCTGAAAAGCCACACGCTTCCTGTGTTCGACATCAAGTCCACTGCTGAGGAAGAGGATGTCTCTGAAATTTTCGTCCGTGTAAACTCTGGTGGTGTTTCTCTGAAACAGAACGACTTCATCCTCACCTTGTTGTCCTTGTATTGGGATGATGGACGTCGTGAGATTGAGCAGTTCAGCAAGGACTCCACCGCTCCGACAAAGGGTAAAACAACCTCTTACAATCAGCTGACCACCGTGTCAGCGCAGGATGTCATCCGCGTTGTTATGGCGTATGCATTTGACAGAGCCCGTTTGAAGTATGGCTATAAGCTGCTCCGAGGTGCCGACTTTGATAAAAAGGGTGCTGTGGATGATAATCTTCGTGTTCAGCGTTTCAATACTCTCAAGGAGAAACTACCGGATGTCCTCAATGTACACAGCTGGCATGAGTTTATCAAAGCCATCATGAACGCAGGTTATTTGTCCGGAGATTTGATTCTGTCTGGCAACGCATTATTCTACACCTATGCCTTGTATTTAATTGCGAAGCACCGCTTCAATGCATCGTATAATGAGAATATGCACCTTACCTCGCTGTGGTTCTTCTATGCTTCGCTCATTTCGCTGTACACTGGCTCCTTTGAGTCTACGGTGGAAAACCATTTGAATACCATCAAAAGCCTCAAAACTCTGGATGAGTACAAGGAGTTCATCCTGTCCAGAGTTAACGAGCGTTTGACGAATGATTACTTTGACATCACCTTGGTCGGTTCGGAGGGCCTGGCTGTTTCGGGACGAGGCAATAATGCATGGAATGCCTATGTGGCATCACTGAACATTATGAACGCAAAAATCCTCTTCTCCAAGAGCAATCTGCTTGTGTCAAAGCTGTTCGAGCCCGGAACAGACGGTAACCGCAAGTCTCTGGAAAAACATCACCTTTTCCCAAAGGCATACTTGAAGTCCCAAGGTTACTCTGATGCTAAGATTAACCAGATGGCAAACTACGCTTTCATCGACTGGAAGGACAACATGGACATCCTGGATGATGCTCCTTCTGTGTATTATCCGATTGTCTGCGCCGGATTGTCTGACGAGCAGATCCGTGCTATGGAAGAGGAGAACGCTCTGCCTCACGGTTGGGAAAATATGCCCTATGAGGACTTCCTGATTGAGCGTAGGAAACTGATGGCAGCAAAAATCAAGGCAGCCTTTGAGATTCTGAAAAAGGCAGCGACTTGAGCAAGGCCACATTTTAATTTTGCCATACCTTTTAATTATTGCAAAATCAATACACCGCTGGGCGTGCAATCTACTATGATGCCTGGCATCTACACTCCAATTGAATATAGACAAAAGGGGCTTTCGAAGTCAAAAACCGACCTCGAAAGCCCTTATTATATGCCTTTTTCGGTGGTTTTGCCCCGGAGAAGGCGTTTTCTATTGTATCAAAATCAGCAGGAACATAGACCTTACGGAGCGATGCGGCATAAGGCGGCAAAACTTCTATTATCATTTTCAGGATGTATACGATCTGCTGCGGTAGATGTTTCAGGAAGAAGCCGTGGACCTGCTCAAGCGGCACGAAGGCGCTCTGCTTTGGCAGGAAGGGCTTTTACAGCTTTTTCATTATACAGAAGAGAACAAGGCCGTGTGCCTTTGCACGCTGAACTCTGTTGGACGCGATCATTTAAGGCGTTTCTTTGAGGATGATGTATACGCCATAATCCACCGCGCCGTTGAACAAGTTGGCGCGGAAATAGGCGTGCTTGATACAAAACAGGCTGACATTGACCTTATAACTCACTTTTATGTTGCAGCGCTTGCCGGAATGCTTGAAAGCTGGCTGCTCGGCACCATTGACCGCACGCCGGAGGAGCTGATAAGCTTTGCTGATCAAATTTTGCAGGACCACATGCGCGGCGCGCAGGAACGACTTAAAGAGCAACGGAATAATTAGGCTTCACTCCACAACCCCAAACCCATTGAAATACAAGGAAAACCGGTA
>ERZ857827.341-NODE-341-length-69033-cov-5.922280_pt1 | contig 69033 bp, 66 predicted proteins | sample MGYA00519761_ERZ857827 | MGnify/ENA primary metagenome ERZ857827 (study PRJEB31778, sample SAMEA3449370) | human gut metagenome | biome: human gut; feature: human-associated habitat; material: faeces | place: United Kingdom | collected 2010/2012 ... | reverse complement strand
GTAACCAGAAGTACCTTACAACAACCGCTCAGTTTTTCAATTGTCGTCTCCAAATGGCGTTTGATATACATCGTGATTTCTTCCTCTTTCAAAAAAAATTCATCCCAAACTTATCTCTGGCAACATTACGTAAGTAAGCCATTTCCTCACGCTTCCTGAATACTGCGATCCATGCCACATTACTAATAGCAAAACACAAAATAACACCCAAGATAAAATTGATGATGCTGACCTCATTAAATAAGCTTGTATAAATCCACTTGCTGACAACAGCTGTCAGCAAAGTCAAAACAGCATACTGCAAATAATCTTTAAAGTAGTCCTTCAGATTGATATCGATGCCATTTCGGAACAGTACATACGGCTCTACCCAAAAACAGGTCAGCAAAGTGCTGATGATGCCGCCCCAGATAACCCCAACCACACCATAATTAATAGTAAGATATACCGAAGCCGCCAGATTGATGACCGCTTCCGCGATCGGTTTATAACGATCGTTCCAGTACAAACCGCTGGCATTTTTAAAAGCATTCACAGCCATACGCATATACATAAAGTAAAAATTAATTATCAGATAGGTCACTATTGCTTCATCAAACAAAAACTGCTTGCCCAGCCAAATTTCAATCAACGGATTTAACAGGGTAAAGAACCCGCAGCCAATAACCAGTGCCTGCCATGCTACTATAAACTCGGTAACCTTAAAAATATTTGCTTTCTTTTGATTACTTTCCAGTGCGATCAAATTGCCGATACTTGCTGTTATCGAAGAGAAAAACTGACCGGCAAAACTATTAGCGGCGCTAATAATTAAATAATAATTACTGTATAAGCCAACCGCCGCCAAGCCAACGAATTTAGACAATATCAGATTCGATGTAGAAAATATCGCCATACCGCCTATCTTATGGGCAATCATAGCTTTAATGTTTTTGACAATCGTATTTTTAATATCACCAGGCAAAGACTGTACATTCTTCTCTTCTTGCAAATACGAGTATGCTCTGTCTGCCTTTTTAGCAGCCATATAATTTTCACTTACTGTGGTCAAAAGCATCAATACAATGTAAAGCCAATAGCTTGGATATACAAGTAAAAATGTGATTTGCAGAATTGCAAGTATTACTTGTCCGCCACATTGATAAATACTATTGATATATTGTTTTTGATCGGCAATCAGAAGATTACGTTTATAAGAATAAAAATAACTACTGCCTGTATTTAAAAGAAAAATTATATAAAACCATTCTGTATTCTCAATGCTATTGCCTTTAATAAACCAGTCTAGCCATGGCAACATACAAATACCAACCACAATAATAAAAATGCCAATAATAACATATGCTTTTTTAAACACCCGCATTAAAGCTGTAATAGTCTCCGTGTCTTTCTCCGCTAAAGGTTTATATAAACTATACGTTATTGCCGGACCTACACCTAATTCGGCTAGCGAAAGCATTGCCAGCAAATTAGTAAACAAACCATTGATACCTAAATACTCTATGGGCAACGATTTTACAAAAACTAACCTTACAATAAACTGCAAAGTGAGCCTCAAAACATATGCTATTGTAGTATATTTAATATTTTTACCAGCCTGTTTTATTCTCATTCTTTTAATCTCATTCTAAGTCTTATTTTAGCAATACTAAACAACATGTATGGCTTAAGCTAAAAAAAATCCGATTTTTTTCCACTTCTCTTTATTATTAACAATTTCCTATATGCCCACAAATTAGTCGCAGCCAATAATATTATTATTTTTTCATATATTCCAAATAAATCATTGAATAATATAAACTTTAAATTTTCCCTTATCTGATCTTGCAACTTAGCTGCTAAATAACTATTACTGTCTCCAGTATTTAAAATAGAATTTAGAACAAGCTTCTCACATAAAATCAATTTTTTCCTTGCCAGTGCAACACTACTCGGATAATTCCTCTCTACATAACATAATTGTTGCCGACATATATCTATATTATCCAGTTGTTTTTCAGCAAACTGCTCCCACATTATGCTTGAATTTCTCTGTCTATAATGGTATAAAATGTCTGGTATTATGAGCACTTTTTTTACCTGCTCAAAAACTGGAAAAAATATCGCCATGTCCTCATAGTTTTTTCCCTCTGGGAATCTTACTAAATCAAATAATGTTTTTCTGTATAATTTAAACCACACTGCATAGCACACATATCGACTGGAATAAGACTGTTCAATCAAGCTATCTCCTTCATAAACACAGTCTTTTTCAATTGCATGTTTTTCTCTGTGATTTTTATATTCAAAATAATAACCACAATTTACTATATCAGCCTTATATTCGATCATTTTATCGTGCAATATTTCATACATATCTGGCTCCAGCCAGTCATCACTATCCACAAACGCAACGAAGTCCCCCCCAGATGTGCAAACGTCCAAACCAGCATTTCTCGCAGAACTTAGTCCACCATTCTCTTTATGGATAACCTTGATACGAGCATCTATTTGTGCATATTCATCACAAATAATCCCACTACTATCTGTACTGCCATCGTCAACTAAAACAATTTCCAGGTTTCTATACGTTTGAGCAATTATAGAATCTAAGCACTGTCGCAAATATTGTTCAACATTATAGACTGGAACGATTACACTTATTGTATTCATAAATATTTTATTAACCTTTCTGAAGACTAAAGTATCTACAAAATCTAAAACTATTTTTGACACAAAGCAATTTCACTTTAGAATATTTTTTAACTTTAATAATATTCGTCCAAATAACGGTACTTTAAAGGCAACTATCCATTTCATAAAAACACGATTATATTCCCATTTAGAAAATATACAATCTGCACGCTCCTCAATCACATTTTTAATTTTTCAATATTTATTTGATTTTTATCTTTACCACCTGTGTATGCATACAACGAGAGCGCCGCATCACAAGTAAGAACTTTTGCTTTTTCTAATAGAACAGGATATTCGATTAAATCACTTTCTTGTTTCAACCGCGCCAGTAAACAACTACGATAATTATTAAAATTATTTGTGTTGGTAATAGAACCTTTTCTTTTCACGTAATTATATTTACAAGCGGCAATACAACACACATTTTTCATATTTTGCAATATTTCTACAGCTACATACATATCTTCGTAGTTTTCACCATCTAAAAATCTTATCTTTTCAAAACAATCTTTAGGGAAAAGTTTGGTGACTAAACTATTGCTTATGCACCTAACTTTTTTAGTAAATATTGGAGCAGGTAGTTCATTATCCAATAAAAGCTCAATAAATTCTTTCTGTGTATATTCTTTTTCTATCGGACAAAATAATTCTGTTTTCTGATCAGAAGTTATTACTCTTAAGCCACAACAGCCTACTATATCTACATCCACTACTTTATATAAAGTTGCATACATATCCGGGTCGATATAATCATCCGGATCTACAAAAGCTATATAACTTCCTGTCGCCAAATCCAGCCCTGCATTCCTCGCAGAACTTACTCCCCCGTTCTCTTTATGTATTACCTTAATGCGATCATCGTTTAGTGCATATTCATCACAAATTTTTCCACTGTTGTCTATACTTCCATCATCGATTAAAATTATTTCCAGGCTCTGGAATGTTTGATTAATAAGAGAATCTAAACATTTAGCCAAATATTTTTCAGTATTATATATAGGCACAATCACGCTTATGACATCCATATTAATTATCTGCTCCAATTTTTATTCTTGCTAATTCCTCGTAATAAACATTGACTAAATGACGGACACTATATGATAAGTCATACTTTGCAAGTTTTTGATTAATCGCAGTTTTTCTAACATGTTCTGCTGACATTAAAATCTGCTTTGCCCAATATTCTGGAGATTTATTTAAAGATAAATGTTGTACAAGATCAGTCAACAATATATCAGATGGATATCTATCGGAAATTACACATGGCAATCCTGCCGCTTGTGCTTCTAATACGACTATTCCAAAACCTTCAAATAGCGATGGTGCTACAAAAACATCTATAGCTTGTAAAATCTGTTCAATATCATTCCGTCTTCCCCAGAATTTAATATTCTCCACAATACCTTTTTGCTTCGCTAATGCTTCTATTTCTTTTCGCAATTTACCATCACCAAGTAACCAAAGCTCACACCCATCATTTTTATTACGAACAGCTGTAAATATTTCCAATAAAAACTTATGATTTTTTTCTTCAACAAAGTTGCCAATATGACCTATGACAAATTTCTTTTCTACATTTTCTCCTTTTCTAATCTTTGTTCTAACATCACAGTTATATTTATATTTACTCAATTCTATCCCATTTTCGATTATTTCAAATTTCTTATTTTTAAATAAAAATTTCCCGGCTGCATCAGAACATGCTAATCTTCTGGTAACATAAAACATGTTAATGTAATTTAAACACTGATTTCTAATAGATCTCATTTTACTACCAGCGAATCTAGTACTATGTGCATGGAGTATCCGAACTTTTACACCAAATAGCTTAGCGATAGGAAAAAACAACCAGCCTAAATTATGAGAATGTACATGTATCACATCGAATTCATTTTTATGTTCATAAAAAAATTTATAGACTTCCTTTATTATCCCAAAGAAGTTGGATATTTTTAATTCATGCTTAAACACAAAGTAAGTAGCATTATATTTGCTAATATTTTCAATAAAATTGCTTTTCTCGTTTCTTGGAAACATTGTAAAACTAAATTGCACCTGCTCTCCATCTAACTTTGATGAAACATTGAACAAAAATGCTCCTACGCCACCAACAGGTATCTGCCCGACAACATGTAATACTCTTATCATTGCTCAGCCTCTATAATCCCACATAATGATAATAACCTCTTTGTGTTTTCTCCATCTTGATAATAATTGACTAAATCATTAACTTTCTTTCGTTCTAATATGTAATCATCTTTTTTCTGTGCAACATTTAGACAAAAGTTTACAAAATCTTCTCTAGAGTTTATTTTTTGTCCTGGCATATACTCAAAAGGATTTTCAAAAATAAATCCCCGCGCTCGTTGGTATATTCCAATATCTTCCACTGTAAAGCCTATAGGCCTATTTAAAAGTAAATAATCAAAATAAACACTGCTATAATCTGTAATCATTGCATCTGCACAAGCGATAACTTTATATAAGTCATATCCCGATTTCATAAATTCATCATGTCTATATCCAATAATATTAGACATTTTCTCAAATTTTATTTTGCCTTTATTATAACCTTCATGTAATTTGATAAATAAAATGATTTCCATTTCACCTAATGCTTGATCCAATTTTTTCAGTTCATCTATTTTGAAAAGTGGAAAATGATCTGCATCATTATCTCTGTATGTAGGTAACCAAATAATCATTTTTCTATTATTTTTATCAATACAGTTATTACTTTTGAACAATACATCATTTCTGGGATGTCCACAAATAACAACTTTATCTAAGGGACAATAAAATGCTTTAGCAAAAACAGGTCTAAATAGTTCACTAGTAGCCAACGCATATGTAAAAAAGAAATCTTTTATTGCAAAATCTTCTAAATATCCGCCAATCTTTTTTAAAGGCGTTCCATGAAACATACTGACTACATTTTGTTCAGGACTAGGTTTAATGGGCAATTTTCCATAACCATAAAACACATATTTAGCTTTCAGAAAGAGAAAAACGGCATGCCAATTCTTTATTACTTCCACTTTATCTACAGTCTCTATTTCATGAATATTTTGTGCTGATACAATAATACGATAATGATGCTGTAGATCATTTTCCAATAAATAATCATAAACTGCTTTTAAATTATCCCTAAACCCACCAGTACTATTACAATAAAACAAAATTATTTTTTTATCTTTTCGTATTCTCTGATTAATTATAGATAATAACCGGAATACACTACTATATAACATTCTTTTTATTACCAAGTTTTCTATGCTCATCATAAATTACTCCATTATTTGGTTACTTAAACAGTGTGGGAATTTTACTCTTTAAATGTTTTAATGGCCTTTTCTAAATCATCATGTGTATCAATTTCATACCATCTTCCATTCAAAGGACATGCAACAAAACAACATTCTTCCAAAATATCATTTATGGCAACTTCACTCCATAATTTTACTTCCTCTCTTTTATTAATATATTCATCACATTTAGCGAAAAAAATTTTTCCTGCTTCTTTAGAAAATTTATAGACATCAATAGACGACCCCAAGGCCTCATTAACATCAATATTTTTTGAGATTTTAATTAATTTCCCAGCCTTGGCAACTACCTTCATTGATTCTTCCAACCAATTACCGATATCAGTTACAATTGCATCTCCAGCATTAACTTCTAATAAGGTTTTTAATACCGACGAATCAAAAAAAACATCTGCGTTCATCATTATAAAATTACTATCCGCCATGGCAGCTTTACCTAAGAAAGCAGAATACATATTATTAGTCTTACTATAATCAGTACTTTCGACAAAATTAACTCCATCACAAAATGAATTGATGTAATTAATCAATAAATCAGATTTGTAACCTGTAATGACAGTTATTTCTTTTATATTATTTTCCAATAAATTTTCTATTTGCTTTTGTATTATAGTCTTACCATCTATTACTTCAGTCATACATTTTGGATGTTCATCTGTAATGGGGGCCAATCTTGTTCCAAGCCCTGCAGCTAAAATCAAAGCTTTCATAAGCACTCTCCTTAAACTCATTTGCCTCTTGTAAAAAAATTAAAGTTGACAGGAAGTTTTCCATAAACAATTTTCAAAGAATCTACTGGCAGCATACATAATAACATTTTTATTTTAGTAGATCCCTGGATTTTCATATTAAACATATTTTTCAGAAGTCTGTTTGATACAATTTTTTTCAATTCTTTATACCTTATCCTATATTTATTATTACTAGAATAAATCCAGCAGATTTTTGCAAGCGCTGAATATATATAACTTAAATGATATTCATATACATCTGGATAATATTTTTTCAAAAACCTACCACGTAAAATATTTACATAGAAAAAATCTCTATATGTCTTTTCATTTACAGAATGACTTATACTTTTCTCGTTTTGATAGTAGTTATAAAGTGCTTTATGTTGATAGAATATTTTCTCAGCCTTATCAATCAACAAATGCATTACAGCCTGATCTTCATAATATCGTCCTACTGGAAAACGTATTTTTTCAAATAACTTTTTACTGAATATTTTATTCCAAACAAAAGAAGGAACATTAAATTTTGACATCTCAAGCAAACATTCTGCCGTATCTAATTCTTGATCTTCAGAAAATTGATATATTACTTTTTTGAAATCTTCATAAGCTAAAAAATAGTCGAAAATTAAAATGTCGAAATTACTGCTATTTCCAGCAATAAAATCATAAAATCCAGGCTCCAGCCAGTCATCACTATCCACAAAAGAAATATAGTCCCCCCCTAATGTACAAGCGGTCAGAGCAATGTTTCTTGCTGAACTTACTCCACCATTTTCCTGATGAATCACTTTGATCCGAGTATCCATTTTTGCATATTCATCACAAATAATGCCACTGTTATCCGATGAACCGTCATCTACTAAAATTATTTCCAAATCCGTGTATGATTGCTTAATTATTGAATCCAAACATCTTGGTAGATATTTTTCAACATTGTATACTGGTACAATGACACTAATTTTCATTATTATTTCCTTGATTTCTAAGTTTTAGTTTATAAATTTGTTGTCGTATTGAAATAGGTAACATAGAAATACTCATCCTTAAAATAACTATCCATATAAAATCTAAACTACATAAAAAATTATTTTCTGATAATACTTTATAATAATAAAAACTTGATTTTGCATATATCCAGCCACCACGTCTGGCTAACATTTCTGCTCCGGCACGGACATTCACTAAGACTTGCTCAACATTTTTTACTACATACCCTTTTTGCAGAATCCGTACCCACAACCAGTAATCTTCAAAATACGGCATATCTTGATAGCTAGCAACATCCAAAATTGCCTGTTTTCTGAACATAACCGTCATATGGTTAAAAGGATTGCGTTTCTTTGCAAATTTTAATATTGCTGCTTGTGTTAAAGGAACCTTTCTGTAACCACTAATAATCTGAGGATCATTTTCAAATTCTGCTATCTGCCCACCACATAATGCAAGTTCCTTGTTTTCAATAAACTCCTTCATTTGTAATTCAAATCTTGTTGGCAGAGCTATATCATCAGTATCCATCCTTGCTATCAAATCATATTTGCAATGCCTTACACCATAATTAAGAGCTTCACCCAACCCAACGTTATTTTCTAAGGATAAAACTCTTAATATTGCAATGTACTTTTCTTCGTAATTAGCAATCGCATCATCTAATTCTTTAGTTAATGGTCCGTCTTTAATCAATACAATTTCATCTGCAGTTATAGTTTGGTTTAGTATACTGTCTAATGCTCGCTTCAGGTATTCCGGATTTTCTTTATAGTAAACTGACATCAGTACAGAAAATTCCATTTTCATTTAACTCCTTCGGTACTGCTTTTTGTCAGCAGAACTTTGAATGTCTGCAGCATGATCATCAGGTCTGTTTTGACGCTGACGTCCTGTATATACAGCAGGTCGTAGATCAGCTTGTCATAGGCACTGGTGTTGTATTTACCTGCTATCTGTGCCAGTCCCGTGATGCCTGGTTTTACGTTGTGGCGATAGTCATATTCAGGTTTTTGGGCAATAAACTGCTTAACGAAGAATGGTCGTTCCGGCCTGGGGCCGACGATGCTCATTTCGCCTTTCAGCACATTGAACAGCTGCGGTAGCTCATCAAGTCTGGTAGCCCTCATAAATCTGCCGAATTTTGTGATCCTGGGGTCCCCTTCCGCAGCCAGTACCGGCCCGCATTTGGCTTCCGCATCCTGCTTCATGCTGCGGAATTTATGTACAAAAAATGTCTTACCGTATAGCCCCACGCGCTCCTGTGAATAAAGCACCGGCCCTTTACTGTCCAGTTTTATCATAACTGCTGTTATCAGCATGACTGGCGATAGTATAATCAAAGCAGTTACCGCTACGGCAATATCTAAAATCCGTTTCAGTACTCTCTGTTCTGCTGTCAGCAGCATACGTGTTACACGCTGCATCGGTATATCATCAACTAATAAAAAGCCTGTATTCTTGCATGCCAGTTCATACAGTGTCGGTACAAAAAATATTTGTTTCTTCGTGCTGCGCGCATAACGCAGTATTTTTTCTTTGTCTGCTATCGGCAGTTCCGCGCCAATAAAAACATAGTAGTTAGCGTCGATAAGCTGCTTCCAGTTGGTCTGTTGACAGCTGTCACAAACAGACTGCAATGACTGCTCCATTCCATAAGTTTTGGCAATTTTCTTCTGGATGCGTGCTGCTTCTTCACCAGCTGCAAATAATACAGCCGTCTGCTTGGGAAAGTGCTTCCATTCCCACTGGTGACAGATATATTGCCAGATTGCCAGCAACACAAACGAAAATACCGCTGAATAAACAAGTACAACACGTGAATAATCAAATTGACGAAAAAAGAAAGTCATGGCCATCGCTATGATGTAAATATTAGTCACCGCTACCAATAGATTAAGAAAAATATCTACCAGCTTTTTGCGGATCAGACTGAACAAGCCATAGACGTTGAACATAAAGAACATCATAATGACCAGGATCGGCAAAAATTCCAGATGGAATGCTATCTTATCCGTTTGTTTATTACCAAGTTCCAGTACCATAGCGATACTGGTAGCCAGATACAAACAAATTATGTCGCCTATGATCAAAACTATCTTGCGCAGCAAAGAATTATATCCCACTAGAATTCACCTATAATCAATACTTTTGTATTTTTTGTTTATGCTAAAATATTTCACCTTTAATTCATAATTATTGTGCCACGGTTGTACCCCCCCGCAAGACATAAGCACGTTTTATTTTATATTTCAGTCTTATTTTTGCTCTTACTTATATTTTCATCGTACCTGTGCGGCAATATTTACAATCTCACTTGCCAGCACCTGATCTACAACAACAAAAAGCCTGACTCTATTCCCATAGAGCCAGGCAAAAAAATAACCCCTCTCAACTTCCGCTGAGAGGGGAATATTTTTATCTTCTATCTTACAATCATTATCTGCTTAAATCAAACAAAACTTTCATTAAAATGCGGGTACAACCGCGCCTTTATACTTTTCTTCAATGAATTTTTTTACTTCCGGGCTGGTCAGAGCTTTGTCCAGTTTTTGCAGTTCCGGACGCTTATCGTCGCCTTTACGTATTGCTAAGATATTGGCATACGGCGAATCCTTCGGTTCAGTAAAGAGAGAATCTTTGACTGGATTCAGTTGTGCTTCCATAGCAAAATTGGAATTGATAACAGACAGATCAACATCATCCATGGAACGCGGCAGCAACGCTGCTTCTATTTCCACGATCTGCAGATTTTTAGGATTATCAACAATATCGCCAGGCGTACCGGAAATACCTACACCGTCACGCAGCTTGAGCAGCTTGGCGCTTTGCAGCAATGCCAGAGCACGGCCGCCGTTAGTAGGATCATTCGGGATTGCAACTTTAGCTCCGCTTGGAACATTATTTAAGTCTTTTAATTTTTTTGAATAAACCCCCATTGGTTCGATATGTACCTTGGTATAAGCAACCAGAGGCAGATTCCTTTCGGAAGCAAATTTCTCGAGATACGGAGTGTGCTGGAAGAAGTTGGCGTCTAATTCTTTATCAGCCAAAGACAAATTTGGTTTAACATAATCGCTGAATTCAATGATCTGCAGATCAACACCTTCTTTAGCCAGTTGCGGTTTGATCAGATTCAAAATTTCGGCATGCGGTACAGGCGTTGCGCCTACTTTCAGCACCACCTTTTTATCGCCGCTGTTAGCGACTGGTTTGCTGTCGCCGCCACAGCCGGCAACGACTAATGCAATGCTGAACACTGCCAGCAAAGCCAGAAATAACTTTTTCATAAACAATCTCTCCTTTAAAATGAATTTAACACAGTACCTATCTTAGCTCGGTCGGACTAACAAAAAAGCTCTTTCCGAGGAAAGAGCGCTTGCTTCTGCTTTCCTCTCATCTATCAAGAATGTTCTTGCAGGATTTAGCACCATAGCTAGGCTTGGTTGCCGGGTTTCACAGGGCCTGTCCCTCCACCGCTCTCGATAAGAGTGTGTTATTCGATTGGCATTATGATAGCTCAACTAAATAAGCTTGTCAAGACTTTTGCAAAAAATAAGGAACTGCTTCTGCAGTCCCTTAAAGATTTGTTAAATTTGTTACTCTTTACTGTATTTGGCAATGCCAACTTTATAAAAATCGTTGCCTTCGCTGTCGATACAGACGATAGCAGGAAAATCTTTAACTTCATAACGGCGAATAGCTTCAGGCCCTAAATCTTCATAGGCAATCATTTCTTCGCCTTTGATAGATTTTGCAATAACTGCTGCCGCTCCGCCAATAGCAGCAAAATAAACAGCGCCATGCTCCACGCAGGCATCAATAACTTCCTGCGACCGCAGTCCTTTACCGATCATCCCACGCATACCCTGTTCGATCATCGTCGGGGTATATTTGTCCATACGCCCACTGGTCGTCGGTCCGGCACTGCCAACTACTTCACCGGGTTTAGTAGGGCTTGGACCTACGTAATAAATCACCTGATCCCTTACATCGAAGGGCAATTGCTCTCCCTTGGCCAGTGCTTCTGTCATACGCTTATGTGCCGCATCACGGGCAGTATAGATGTAACCGCTGATACGTACTACATCACCCGCGTGCAGGTCTTTGATCGTAGCTTCGCTTAACGGCGCATTGATATATTTGATAATCGCTTCACTCATCTCAGGCCCCTCCTTACAATACCATTTCTGCACGGCGTGCAGCATGGCAGTTCAGATTAACGGCAATCGGCAGGCCGCCGATATGGGTCGGTGCATATTCAATATTAACAGCTACGGCAGTAGTGCTGCCGCCCAGTCCGGAAGGACCTACGCCAGTCATATTGACACGTTTCAGCAGTTCTTTTTCAAGTTCTGCATACTGAGGATTAGGATTGTGCTCCCCTACCTTACGAGTAAGAGAATACTTTGCCAAAAGTGCAGCTTTTTCCATATTACCGCCAATACCGACACCTACGGTAACAGGCGGACAGGGATTAGGGCCGGCACTGCGCACGGTGTTGACAACGAATTTGATAACGCCTTCAACGCCGTCAGCCGGTTTAAGCATTTTTAGTGCGCCCATGTTTTCACTGCCGCAGCCTTTAGGCGATACGGTTATTTTGACCTGTTCACCGGGCACTATCGTTGTATGAATGATCGCCGGCGTATTATCACCGGTATTTTTACGTACAAATAAAGGATCATCAACAGAAGATTTACGCAGATAACCGCCAACATAACCATCGGCGATACCGGCGTTGACCGCTTCATAAAGATCTCCGCCTACAAAATGTACTTCCTGTCCGATTTCCATAAAGACAACTGTCAAACCGGTATCCTGACAAATCGGCACGTCTTTGGCTTTTGCTAGTTCGGCATTCTCAACGATAGTCGTCAATATTTCCTGCCCCAAAGGAGATTCTTCGGTGGCGATAGATGCTTTTAATTTTTCCAGCAGCTCTTCCGGCAGGTAATAGCAGGAATCTTTACAAAGCTTACTGACAGCAGCAGTTATCTCCTGAACTTTTATCTCGCGCATGATAGCCTCCTTATCTGCCGACACGTTTCATAGTGTTGGCACGCACTTCTTCTGGATCGACTTTAATGCGGGCAATGCCTGTTTCCATAGCAACACGGGCCACTGCGGCCGCAACTGCCGGCGCAACACGCGGATCAAATGCATCCGGAACAACATAATCGGCACGCAGGTCTTTCTCGTCGATCAGTTCGGAAATTGCATAAACAGCAGCTACTTTCATTTCTTCAGTGATTGCTTTAGCGCGTACATCAATAGCGCCGCGGAACACACCCGGGAATACAGTGACGTTGTTGACTTGATTCGGACTGTCACTGCGGCCGGTACCTGCAACAGCAGCACCAGCTTCGATAGCGTCAGCATAAGAAGTTTCCGGAACCGGATTGGCAAGTGCAAAAACTATAGCTTTATCTGCCATGCTGGCGATGATTTCTTTCGTAAAGACGTTAGGAGCGGAAACACCGATCAAAACGTCAGCGCCTTTGGCTATATCCGCCAAAGTGCCTTTTTTATGTTCTTTATTAGTGACTGTCGCTAGATAAGACTGGATGCGGTCAAGATTAGCGTCAATGCCTTCATACAAAGCGCCGAAACGATCAACCATGGTTACATTTTCAGCACCCATGCTGATAAGCAGACGGCCGATAGCAGAGCCTGCTGCGCCGCAACCGTTAACAACAAATTTAGCTGTTTTCATATCTTTTTTCACGAAGCGCAAAGCCCCGATAACTGCTGCCAGACAGGCAATTGCAGTACCGTGCTGATCGTCATGGAAAACAGGGATATCGCAGATTTTCTTCAATTCGCATTCGATATCATAGCATTTAGGAGAGGAAATATCTTCCAAATTGATACCGGCAAAGCTGGGCTGCAGGAAACGTACAGTTTCAATAATTTTAGCAGGATCTTTAGTATCGATACAGATAGGTACAGCATCTACATCGCCAAAGGTTTTAAATAGTGCTGCCTTGCCTTCCATTACCGGCATTGCTGCTTCCGGTCCGATATCTCCCAGGCCGAGTACACGGGTACCGTCGCTGACTATAGCGACCATGTTGCCGCGGCAGGTATATTCAAAGGACAAGTCTTTATTTTCTTTGATTTCTTTACATGGTTCAGCAACACCAGGGGTGTATGCCAAGGCCAAATCTTCGCGGGTTTTAATGGGAACCTTGCTCACAACAGCAAGCTTGCCATGGTTTTCTAAGTGGAGTTTCAAAGCATCGTCACGTAATGTCATACATTATTACCCCCGTAATTTCAATTTAGTATATACTAAATATTGTAAATGAATTATACTGCTTTTTCAAGTAGCAAGCGTCAGAATTTTAAGTTTTTTTACAAATTAAAAGCTTACCTGACACGACGGCACTATAATTTGTAAAGCTCAGCTTCCGGGCGTTCTCCTTCTTTAACAGTTAATACAGCAAACGTAGCTCCCATTTCGCTGCGCGGTAAAACAGGGCTGCCGGGATTAACAAGCAGTACATCACCGAACCATTTTACCAAAGGTACGTGTGTATGTCCGAAAACCACAATATCAGCTTCCAGCTTACGTGCCCACCAGGCCAGTTCGGATACCTGATACCCATGCAGATAACGATGTCCATGCGTCAGCCAGATACGCTGCCCCGCCAACGTAATAAATTCGTCTACATTTGCTTTCCCTTCGCCGGGATCTGTATTGCCGCATACTGCCAGTAACGGCAGCTTGGTTTCGGCAACTAAAAAACGTCCATCCTGACTGTAATCTCCGGTATGAAACCAATATTCAACAGGCGGCACAGCATGCAGAACCTGCCTGATGGCTTGTTTGCTGCCGTGAGTATCGCCGGTAATACCGATTTTCACTTCATTTTCCCCCAATTCGCAACAAGTTTTTTAATAGCTTTGCCGCGATGGCTGATTTTATTTTTCTCCTGCATCGTAGCTTCGCCCATACCCTTATGCAGTTCTGTTGACCAAAACAGAGGATCATAACCAAATCCCTCTGTCCCTAACGGCTCATGCAGCAGCATACCGTCACAAATGCCGTCGCTTTCCAATAAAATTTTTCCGTTAGGAGCTGCCACGGCTAATGCACAACGGAAACGGCAAGTACGTTTTACCTGAAATTTCATCGTCTGCAGCAGCAGTTTGTTGTTTTCTTCGTCCGTAGCTTCCTCGCCGGCATAACGCGCACTGCGTACGCCTGGAGCCCCCTCCAGTGCCAGTACTTCTAATCCTGAATCATCGGCGATACATGGCAGCCCTGTTTCTTTAGCATAATAAACAGACTTCAGTCGGGCATTGGCCATAAAAGTTTTCCCTGTTTCTTCTGGTTCAGGTACATTCGGCCATTCTTCCAATGAACGTAATTCCACCTCCAAATCTTTCATCAATACTTTAAATTCTTCAAGTTTACCGGGATTACGTGTTGCAATAACAATTTCTTTCATTAGTTTTCTTTACTCCGTTTCCTAATCTTTGAAGGCATCAGCCTATTTTAATTACAAACTTTCTATTTCACCATCAGCTATGTGCTGCACTAAAACATACTGCCATTTGCCACTACGTTTTTCCAACTGTGCTTCGTCATAAGCAGTTTGCCGGCATTCACTGCAGGTATCGCGTTTCAACGAAATGATAAACGCGCTCTGATCTCCGAAACGTGTTCCCGCAGCCGCAGTCCTGATCGTAAGATAACCGCTGCATTGCCTGCAATAATGAGCGGTCTCGATCTGTTCTTCTCTGATCCCTTCTTCATCATAATAAATGCTTTTCTTCATGCTCCAGCTATTACCGCATTTTGCCAGCAGCTCTTTTCTGGTGCTAAACCGACTGCGCCACAATTCACCTGTTTCAGCAATCAGCTGATCGACACGTTTATTACAGCGCTCATCCTGCTGCCGCAAATCGCTTTGGTCAGGTTCTACCACCTTGCTGTAGTCCATATCCGCCATTGCCAAAATGATACCTGTATTAACATATGGCAGCGCAGCCTCTACAGAATAGCCGCCCTCCAGTACTGCAATATCAGCCTGCAATTTATCGGCTAATTTGGCATATCCCTGCGCTGTTACAGCCATTGAAGCCAGAGGATCACTGAAATGATTATCCTGACCTGCTGAATTAATGATCAGCTCCGGCTCAAAATCATCAAGAATATGCTGGATCAGACCATCATATAATCTGTGCAGTCCCTCATCACCTGTGCCCGGCAGCAACGGCAGGTTGATATTTGTGCCCCAGGCTGCCGGACTGCCGGCTTCATCAGGAAAACCCGTACCGGGATACAAGGTCCTGCCGTCCTGATGAAAAGAAATATATAAAGTATCAGGATCATGATAAAAAATATCCTGCGAACCATCGCCATGATGTACGTCAGTATCGACAACAGCGATTTTTCTGATTCCATAAACACTGCGCAGATACTCCACCATCACCGCTTCGATATTAACAGTGCAAAAACCGCGGATTCCGTGAACTACACGCATTGCATGATGCCCAGGCGGCCTGACTAAAGCAAAAGCCCGCTTTACTTCACCTGACATTACTGCATCAGCTGCGACTAAACAACCGCCTGCAGAAGTAAGGTGCGCCGGTGTGATAAGACGTGCAATGGACGGCACGCCGATATGTGCACGCTGCAAATCATTGATTTCTGCCAAACGGGGGCGGTATTCTCTGATCTGCGGCAAATCAAAAAGCCCCTCTTCCAGCAGTTGATCACGCGTATATAACAAACGCTCCTGCCGCTCCGGGTGTGTAGGCGATATCATCCAGTCAAAAGCCGGAAAAAATATCAAGCCAAGCTTCGATTTCAAAATGCCACCTCCCTGCCAATGACAGTTTGCAGGATACCAGGCTTCAACTGCATCCTCAGTGAAATAATTTCACCACTGTCGTAATAGCCATGGATAGTTCTGAAAAACTCTTTACTGATCACTTCAGCTTCCTGCCCCGGCAGCTGCCAGGCTTTAGCCTGCTCATGCAGCCATGCTGCCAAAAGTTCTTCCGCCATTTTCATACTGAAGCCACTGGGCAGCCGTTCACGCTGTCCGCTCTCCGGGATCAGATAATACCCTTCCGTACTATCGGCCCGCAGACTGGCAGCTAAAGTCGGCCGGGCCAGTGCCGCTCCGACTGCATTAGCAACAGTTGCGCCAGCCGGTATTTCCACAGGCAGTCCCATCCGTTCTCCCAAAGCCATAATCAAACCTGCTGCGCCACCGCCGACTCCTACAAGCAGCTCCGGCTCAAATTCAGTCCCTTTAATAACATCGTTGACAGTGTAAACAGGCTGAATACTCCATTCATGCAGCATTTCATTAATCGTAGCTTCAATAACAGACACTGCCGCTTCGACAACCTGCATGGCAACCTCAGCTGCTGTCTCACCCATCAGGCACAGCTGCTGCATCCCCTTATGAGCCGCCGCCTTATCACCAAAACCAACGCGCCCAGCTACTATCAAAGCATCTGACAAAGTCGGTTCACAGCCTCCCACTGCCATCGCCGGACCAATACGTTCAGGGCCAACCTCAAAACCGGTTTCTGTCCGACGGATACGGCTATCACCGCCAATGCCAACGCTTCGCATATGGAACGAACGTACAGCTGTCGGATAGCCGGCAACTTTAGCTCCATGTCTGGCTAGCAAAGGCAGTCCATTTTCCCAAAAAGCAATATCAGTAGTCGTCCCACCTACATCCAGCGAAATACTTTTCACCTGCGGTGCGCCCAGGGCCTCTATACCCAAAACGCTGGCTGCCGGTCCTGTAAAAATAGTTTCCACAGGCTGTTTCAGCGCTATATCTAACGGCAAAGTTCCCCCGTCAGCCTTTAACACATGTACCGGTGCAGTAATATTGCGTTCCTTCAGGCTGTCTTGTACCTGACGGCAAAAATTTTTAAAGGTTTTATAAACAGCAGCTGCAAAATAAGCAGAATTAGTACGCCGCACAAAATTCAATTCGCCTGATAACTCCGAACCGAGAAAAATTTTCTCATAACCGCAATCTTTCAGTTCCCCTGCAAGTGCATATTCATTTTCAGGATTACGTACCGAAAATTTTCCGGACACAGCCGCCATTTTGTTTTTTGCCTTAGACAGTAAGCCCTGATGCTTCTGCCAGTCAATACGAGCTGTTATTTTACCGCGATGATCGACATAGCCGCTCACATAATAAGGCTCTACAGGAAAGCTCTTACTAACATTCATTCCCGGTCCTGTCATCACAGCCAAAAATACCGGATCAGTTCGGCCTTCTGTTAAAGCGTTAGTTACGATTGTGCTGGAAATCACTACCCGTTCAATATTATAAACTTCCTGCTCCTGCAAAACCTCATCCAGAGCTTCTAAAATACCTTGCAATACTGCTTCATGTGTTGTTCTGCGTTTAGCCTGCGCTATTATTGTACCTCTCCCTATCAGCACGGCATCTGTAAATGTCCCGCCGACGTCAATTCCCAGTAGCATATCCTCACCCCGCTTTTCCGTACATTCATTAACATTTTATAATTCCATATCCATACTGAAAAAACCTGCCAAAAAGAAAAATTATTCCAAAAAGAAAAACCGCCTTCCGGCGGTTTTAATTGAATTTTTATATTATGCCAGCAAAGCCTGCAGCTCATCTTTATGCAAAGTAATAATTTTTTTGACAGTATAGAGCGCAGTTCGTCCACGGCAATCCAGAAACAGCGCAATGTCCACATCCGGCATGCCTTCGACAGCCTGCTTCAAAGTAACGCCATGTTCCGGCACCAGCTCAAATTTTACAACCATCGTCTTCTTTACACCAGGTCCAAGCAGCATTGCTTCGAAATAGTCATCTTCACGCGGCGCTTCTTTTAAATTGACGCGTCCGCGCAGCTGGGCATCAGCATATTGTTCCTGCGGCAGATACACACGGATAAATGCATCCAAGATAATGCCTTCTTCTTTGCCATCGTTATGCATCGGCAGCTCAACTTCAAACTCCAGCTTATTTTCGCTGCGTTTAATCAGTCTGGCTTTAGTACGCTGAGTAACTTCAAAAAACATTTCTTCCTTGCCCTGAAGCAAGATATATATTCCGATTACAACAACTGCCAATAAAATCAGTGCTGCAATAACTTTTAAAATGAAAAGCATTTTTTAGCCTCCTTAGCGTGCCCTGCGATAGTTTTTTATAACAACGACCGGTGTTTTCTGACTGCCATTACCAAAAGGATTATCAATCAAAATCTGTGCCACTTCATCAGCATTAACACCCTTGGAAACCCCCAGAACACAGGAACGCTTCAAATCGTTAACATCCGCTACTGCCGCTCCAAAAGCACCTGTGCCGCTGGTAATTTCCTCGGCTACTTTACTGGGGTTATGCGGTCCGTAAACAATATGCTTGTCATATGGAGGCATCGTACCCGTAACGTCATCGATCAAACGTGCCTGTTCTCCTGCCATACGATAAAATACACCGGAAACACCCACGCATTTTGCCGCAAAGCCACAGATAACAGCAATCAAAACCCTCATTCCGCCTTCAGCATCGATCAGAGCCTGCATACTATGCCAGCCAGAGATACTTCCCTTGGACGGAAATAGACGGCACAAAACCTTTGCCAGCAAACCTGGCTTAAAATCCTCACTGCGTTTGGCCCCGCCCTGTGTAATAGCCACAACGCTTTCAGCAACACAAACTACATCATCAGGTCCTATCTTATCTCCGCCATATTCAACAATGGCTTCTACGATATCGTCGTGATGGGTCAGGATACGTGTCGGAACCGGCACGATTTCAAATTTTGTTTCCATCTTCTCACTCCTTGGCTGTTTCCTGCTGAAACAGCGCATTGATTTTATCAAAATAACAGGCATCTAAACGAATAATCTTTCCCTGTTGGTTGGTAAATAAATTACGGGTCCTGCCTTCAACCAGCACCACGCCATCAGCAAGCCGTATCACCTTGTAAGCAAAATCCATTTTAGCCCGGCTGAATTCAATCATTATCGTCTGTACTTCAAACTCATCATCAAAAGTACAGGAATTTTTATATTTCACATGCACTTCTGTAATCGGAAAAATAACACCGTGTGCCATTAAATCCAGTAATTCAACACCTGCGGCACGCAGATAAGCCACACGACCCATTTCAAACCAGCGCAGATAATTGGCATGATGCACCACGCCCATCATATCTGTTTCTACAAAACGCACCCGGTCACGGATAGCAATCATTTCGGCTTTCTCCTTTACTTACTTTCTTCAAACAAAACCAATTTATATTATACCACTTTTTACCATCAGGCTTCAACCAAAGTCAAAATTCTGCTTACAGCCTCTTTCACTAACGAAGCCAGTGACTTAGGCTCCACGCCAACTATTTCAAAATGATTTTGGCTCACGGGCAAAAGAACTTTTTTAGCAGCAGCGCTGCCGACTGCTTCCGCAATACGTGGAGTGATCTCACCCATCATAGCATTGGGTATGATGATGCCGATAGGGCCGACGATCAAATCTGCTGCTGCCGCTGAAATACAGATCGCATTTTCTCCTGTGGCTCCGCGCTTGACTCCTGCTTTGAGCATTGCTGCCGTTGCCAAAGCATTAGTGCCCAACCCGATAAGCTCAACCTGTTCCGGAAGCTTGCCGGTCAGTTGGCTTACGACCTGTGCGGCAAGTCCGCCGCCCATTCCATCTATCACAGCGATACGCATAATCTTCTCCTCACTTACGTCTTATATTTGCTTAATATTATAACAAAATATCTCTTTAATGAAAAATTTTCATAAATTTTACTTTGAAACACGAATTTCATCAGCTGAAAACATTGAAATTATTGCTTTAATAGTCGATAATTATAATATAAGATTAAATTTTTCATTATTAAGGAAGTGAACATCATAGATACTTTACAGGAACTTTATGCTAAAAAGGGCTTTATCTGCGATATGGACGGCGTCATCTATCACGGAAACCGTTTACTGCCCGGAGTAAAAGAATTTGTCGACTGGCTTTATAAAGAAGAAAAAGAATTCCTATTCCTGACGAACTCCAGTGAGCGTTCTCCCAAAGAATTGCAGCAAAAATTAGCGCGAATGGGACTTGACGTTGATGAAAGCCATTTTTATACCAGCGCTTTGGCTACTGCTAAATTTCTGGCAAGCCAGTCTCCAAAATGCAGTGTTTATGTTATTGGCGCACCAGGACTTGTCAATGCTCTTTATGATGCCGGTATCACGATGAACGATACTAATCCTGACTACGTAGTTGTCGGCGAAACCCGCGCTTATAATTATGATATGATTTTAAAAGCTGTAAGCCTCCTACAAAAAGGTGCACGGTTAGTAGCTACAAACTCTGATCTGACGGGTCCCACTGAGACCGGTATCATTCCCGCCTGCCGTGCTTTGGTTGCTCCTATCGAACTTGCTACAGGAAAACAGGCGTACTTTGTAGGCAAGCCCAATCCTCTGATGATGCGTACCGGTCTGAGAATGCTTGGCGTCCATTCAGATGAAGCTGCCATGATAGGCGATCGTATGGACACAGATATAGTTGCAGGAATGGAAAGCGGCCTGACTACGGTCCTGGTACTTTCAGGTGTTACTGACCTTGAAAATATGCAGGTTTTTGCTTATCGTCCCCGTTATATTTTAAATGGTGTTGGTGATATCGTCCCCAAATAATATAGTAAAAGAAAAAGCTCCTGCAAAGCAGGAGCTTTTTTTATTGATTGACACGCTTTTGAAAATTACCAACAACAAAAACATTTTCTTCTATAATTATAAAAACTTCAGGATCGGCAGCCAAAAGCAGACGCCGCAGCTGCAGAAATTCACTTTTGGAAACTACGGTCATCAGAATTTCTCTTTCTTCATTTCTATATGCACCATAAGCATTCCATTTTGTAACGCCACGATTGACTTTTTCGAAGATTATCTTTTCCAATCCTTGCTTTTTCGTAATGATCAGCATCGTCAGCATTATATTCTGGAAATGTACCTTATCAAGCACATAATAAACGATACCCGTAAACAAAACTGAATAAATTGCCTGGGAAATACTGAAAATTACCGCACATGTCCCAAAAATAAAAATATTCAGCATCGCTGAAACCTTACCGACACTCAAATTTGAATGCTTCTGCATCAGTAAAAGTCCCAAAATTTCTTCACCGCCGCCGCTGCCACCAGAAAGCAAAGTCATCCCGGCACCAATACCGCAGATCACACCGCCTGCTACACAGGCCGTCAAATGTTCGTCGACCAGTAAATGATCTGCAATCGGAACTACAGTCAAAAACAAGCTGTACCAGCAAACACAGTAAATGGTTTTAGCAAGAAATTCCTTCCCAAAACGTTTCACGGAAACCGCCAGCAACGGTATATTCAAAATAAAATATAAAATACCGGCGATATTGGTATTGCCAAAACTGATACCGAACCAGCTTTCCATGAAGTGTCGTATGAGCTGGGCAATACCTAAAAATCCCCCATTATACAGACCAACAGGCACTATAAACTGATTCAAACCTACAGAATAAATCAAAGAACCGATAACAATCAATAACGTCATTCGCGGCGTCAATAACAATCTGCAGTAGCTCATAAAGCTTTCCTCCGCCAATATTATCTAATGATTTGATTATATATAAAACACAGAACTAAGTAAATCCCTTAGAAAAAATTTAATATTTATTTTACTGCACTTCCTGCTTCTTTATTATATTTTTTATTTCATCAACCCAGTATAAAACTTGCAAGAAGCTTGCCGTTATGCTATAATTCGCTATGGTGCATTGTGCACCAAACACTATGCGCCCGTAGCTCAGTGGATAGAGCATCGGCCTCCGGAGCCGTGTGCGGTGGTTCGATTCCACTCGGGCGTACCAATGGAAAAGACAGACGCAGACTTGTTCTGCGTCTTTTTTATTTTGCATAAATCATAAAGAACGAAATATAATACTTCGTTTATTCTGGTCATATAAAACCCTGCTGCAAATTACAGCAGGGTTTATTTTCAAACGTTATATTCATATTTTTGAATCGAACCGACAGAAAAATGCACCAAATAATCAGGATAACCATCGACAGGGATCCAAAAAGAAACTACGTCACCTAATTTACCGACTTTTTTACGATAACTGGCTTCACCATTCTTCCACGCTTCTTCTGCCCTGCAGCCCTTGTGCTGTTCTAACGGCTCAACTAAAGCACACTTGTTGCCCTCTATGCGTCCTGTACTGGGTGCGACTTTATTGGCAGCAATAATATTACGCTTTTTATCAATAAGCATTGCCGACTCCGGATAATTATCCCACATCAAATGAAACGCTTTAATTACCTCTGCCTTTTCCATACCTCCAGCTCCTTTACCTTGTCTTTCTCTGCTTTCATATTACCACAAAAAAATGACTTCTGCCAGAAATCAAAAAATATCCCACAGCTTAAGCTGCGGGATATTTTTTATTCACTATATTCAGGTTCACCAATAATATCAATTCTTTTTTTCCGGGAACGCACTTTTTCCCAATATGTAAAATAAGCTTTTGTTTCTGCCACAACTACTCCACTCAATCCCAGCAAAGCAATCAGATTCGGAATCGCCATTAAACCGTTAACGATATCAGCCAAAACCCAAATCGTTTCCAGCTTTAAAAAAGCACCGGACGCCACGAGACCAATGAAGACTAAACGATAAGGCATGATACTTTTCGTGCCAAAAAGGTATTCAATGCAGCGTTCACCGTAATAATTCCAACCCAAAATAGTAGTAAAAGCAAATAACACTAAACCTATCATCAATAAATATTTTGCCATTGCAGGGAAAGCCATTGCAAAAGCAGATTGAGTCATAGCCGCACCATTCAAATCGCCTGTCCAAACTCCGGAAACCACCAGAACCAAACCTGTCATTGTGCAAATAATGATCGTATCGATAAAAGTTCCCGTCATTGATACCAGCCCCTGCTCAGCAGGCCATTTTGTTTTCGCCGCCGCTGCTACGATCGGAGCACTGCCTAAACCGGCTTCGTTAGAAAAAATACCGCGCGCAATACCACTGCGCATCGCCAGCATAACAGTAGCACCTAAAAATCCACCAGCTGCCGCCGTAGGATTAAAAGCACTTTCAATGATAAGAGCAAATGCTGCAGGTACCTGATCTGCAAATACGATCAGTACTGCCGCTGTAGTAATCATATAAACTAACGCCATAAATGGCACTATTTTTCCTGCTACCATCGCGATAGATTTCAAGCCGCCGATAGTTACGATTGCCACCAAAACAGTCAGAATAGCTGCCGTATACATGACCGGGATCCCTATGGAAAGATTAGTGATCTCAACGATAGCATTGACCTGTGTAAAAGTACCGCTGCCTAAACAGGCAACCATCACTCCGAATACCGAAAACATAACTGCCAGAGGTTTATATTTTTTACCAAGTCCCTGTTCAATATAATGCATCGGTCCGCCGGAAATATTGCCGTTGGCATCAACCGTTCTGTATTTCACTGCTAAAACACCTTCGGCATATTTAGTTGCCATACCGAAAAAAGCCGCCATCCACATCCAGAACAACGCTCCGGGACCACCTGCCTTGATCGCTGTAGCAACACCTACGATATTACCTGTGCCAACAGTAGCTGCCAACGCCGTACACAAGGCTTTAAAGCTATTGATATCGCCGTTGCCTGTATTTCTTGCAGTAAAAATCAATTTCAATGCGGTTGGCAGCTTTATGACCTGTAATAAACCTAATCTTACAGTCAGTAAAATACCTGTGCCAATAAGCAAAACCATTAACGGCGGTCCCCACACAAAACTATTGATAGTGTTTAAAATATCCATCATTATCCTAGCTCAACCCCTCAAATAAATTAATTTTATTTCGTTGGTATTCCACGAAAATATTAACTAACAATATCCAACAACGTTTTCTATTGTAACACAATCGGAACTTTTTTCAAGCATTTAGGCAATTGTATACAAGTATTCTTCTTATTTCACCCGCATTTGTGTATACAGTATGCAATTAGTATTAAAAATAAAGAACAAAAAAGCGCACTTTTAGTGCGCTTTTTTGTTCTTTAGGAGTTATTTGAAAAATGTAAAGCAAAACTCACTTTTCCAATCAGTGGAAGCCAATATACAAAGCATCTGAGTTGCATCTTAAAAGCTTCACTTCAATCTAGATTTTAAATAACCTGTTTTTTCAGTACTTTCAGAATATCCAATAATTCTTCTGCGGTATATTTGTCTTCTACCTCTTGAGGTTTAACCTCAGTATTCAAAGTTAAGCCTAAAAGTGCATCAACGCCACAGCTGAAATAATGTGAAAGTCTTAACAAAACTTTCAAATTAACACTCACACGCCCATGTTCCAGATTACTCATATGTGTTTGAGAAATACCAAGTTTTTTCGCAAGCTCTGATTGGGTAACACCTTTACGGATACGCATAATCTTGATGTTTTGTCCGATTTTTACAAAATTGGGTTCTACGCTCATAACTGCCATCTCCTCCCTGAACTGTATAAAATATAATCCCAGAAAATTTTAGAACTATATTTTTATAAAAGCTAAACATCAGGATAAAACCATTTGTTTGCTAGCTTTTCAAAATTAAACCGGTATGCAGATAAACATACCAGAAAATTATTCTGATCTTACTTAAATGTCCTTATCTGTCAGCAAAATACCTGCATCAACATTCAGGACTTGTGCAATCTGCAGCAAAACTGGTACGCTGCACTGCGCTTTCCCTGTTTCTATTTTCGACAGATACGAGCGTGAGATTCCTGCCTCATCAGCTAATTCTACCTGACTTATATTTTTCATTTGTCTGTAATATTGAATTTTTAATCCTAATTGTTTAAATTTTGTCGAAAACATTTAAATCTCCATTTCCATACTAATCCAAGATGTTAATTATTTATCCCTTCTTTGCTATTCTTTATACTTTATTAATATTATTATCACATTTTATTAATATTTAGGTGTTCAGAAATAGTTAACATATGTGTTCTTTAGTGCACAGAAATAAATAAATTATATCTTTTTTATTTTATGTGTTAATTTTTCAACTTCCATTAATTTATATCAATAAACATTTTACATTATTTAAATGCTATTCAAAAAATTACTTCATATTATGTCTTCAATATTGCATTTATAATTATCAGAATAATCTGCAATAATTTTTTGATATTTTACATACACTATACAATTCATTATATTTAAATTTATTTCTAACAAAAGTATTCTTGTTGCATTGGTTATATATTATCATAATGGATATGTTTTTGTCTTAAGTTTAAGTTTCAAAATTACTTTTTATATTATTTTTATTTCTTTTTATTATTTATTTTATTTTTACATTCAATACTATCTTTTGAAATATTATATCTTTATTTACATAAAAAAGAAAAACCTCCATTTTTTTATGGAGGTTCAGTAATATATACATATTATATAGACAATAAGTCAAAAGTTTTTATTCTACTGCTTTTACTGAGCATTTAACTTTTACCACTGTTTTTAAGTATCTTAAACGGTTAGCAAATCATCTAAACTACACTTAAAAAAACCGGTAAGCTTATACAACATTTTCAGGCTTATTTTAACTTTACCATTTTCTATATTACACAAATGAGCTGCGGATACTCCTAAAAGCTTAGCCAATTTAGCCTGACTGATACCTTGACGTATCCTTTTAATTTTTATATTAATACCTATCGTTTTATAATCAGGTTCTTCCACTTTCTTACACCTCTTTACTTTTTCTTAACTTAATAACTGCTCCCATCTGTCAACAGTTCCCCTGGATCAATATCGAGTACTTTTGCGATCTGTATCAAAACAGCCAGACTGTAACGCACTTTCCCTGTTTCAATTTTAGAAAGATATGAACAGGAGATACCAGCCTTTTCCGCTACTTCCATCTGTTTCAATGCCTTTCTTTTTCTGTAATAGGCTATTTTCAATCCTATTTTTTTGAATTTCTTGCTAAACATAATTTCACCAACCACACTTTTATTCTTCTGTAATATTAATTACATCAATTTTATTATATCCAGCTATTCATTTTTATGTTTTCAATAATAGTTCAAATATGTGCACTATAATACATAATCGCGTTAACATTATTTGAAAAATCCCTGTCATTTATGTCATAAAAGTATTTCGCTTGATCAGACAATAAAAAAAGCCCTGCTTCAGCAGGGCTAAAATATCAGTCTTTTATTCTAATTTAAAATTAAAAATATCTGCAACCTGGCTAACAGGAATGATAAACTCGATCGTTCCGGCAGCATACGGAGCAACAGCATAAGGCGGATATACTATAACAAGATCAGCATTATCCGTAATATAAAAATTTTCTGTTCCGTTCACTTCTACTTTTTTATCAAAAAATCCCTTTAACTGCTGTTCGTCTGCCACCTGTTTTGCAACAATGGCATTCAAACGCGGCAGATAATTGCTGCCAGCTTTAAACATATCGCCTAAACTCAGTAATTTACCGTTTTTTAAATTTACGTTGATCGTATCCAAATATGTATTCGGATGGGCACCACCCAAATAATCCATATAAGTTTGTTCTAAAGAAAGTAACTCTTCACTGTTAAAACGCACTTGATATCTGCCGTCAAACGTATACTGTTTGACATGAGAACCGGCTTTATGAGCTGCCTGCGCCTGATTTTGCAGTTGACGATTGATAAAGCCTGCTATATCAGTCACAAACTCACGGCTCGCCTTCGCACCACCGTAACCGTCAAACTCAGGATAGTAATTTTCCTGTAAACTCAGTCCATTACTTCCTCCGGGCAAATAAGCATACAACTTTTTCACAATATTAAAATCAATTGCCATATTCACTTTGTCATCAACTTCTGCACCGCCTACGGCGCCTTTCACAACAGGGATATTAACTGTTACTCCGCCAGAACGTATTTTTTGATCAGTAATCTGAGGTTCTGCAGCCCATGCTGAAACAGCTATCCCCAAAGCCATGACTCCTGCCACACCAGCAGTTATAAATTTCCGCGACATCTTCATCTGTTGCACCTCCAAGAATAGTTATATTATTAGTATAACATTATTAAATGTCAAAAGAATGTCTTTTCAAAAAAAATCCCCCGTTTAATCGGGGGATTTTCATCTTTTATTCTAAGATACGCATTCTATCCGAACCGGATATAACTTCTTTTTCATCAGGCTCAGCTGTTTTAGCGCCAAACGGCATTTGCGCAATCAAACGATACTGATCTGGGATATTGAATACTTCTTTTACTTCCGCATCAATAATTGGGTTATAATGCTGCAGATTGGCACCTAACCCCTCCTCTTCTAAAGCTGTCCAGATAGCAAACTGCAGCATGCCGTTAGCCTGATCTGCCCAAGTTTTAAAATTTGCCGCATAAGTAGGAAAATTACTGGCAAAAGTTTCTGTAATGCCTTCATCATCAAAATACAAAATAGTACCATACCCTGCTGCAAAACTATTGATTTTAGCTTCAGTAGGCGCAAATTTTTCAGCCGGTACACGTTCACGCAAAGTTCTCATAACAATATCCCAAAAATTTTTATGAGCCTGCTCAAACAATACTAGAACACGGGCGCTCTGACAATTAAAGGCCGAAGGAACATCCTCCAACAGCATTTCTATCAGTGCTACAATTTTATTTTTGGGAATCGGAGAAGTGTTGGTAATAGTGTAAACGCTGCGGCGTTCATGAATACTGGAAAGAAAAGTTTTTTTCATAATTATGCCTCCTTACTATAAATACTCTTTTATTGCTAATTTGACTTTACTACAAAGCCAGGAGAAATGCAAATTATCAAAAAAACCTCTTTAAGGGCTTCCCTGCTGGTTTGTTACTTTTGTAAAACATTATGAAAGCAATTATTCCTAAAAATCAAATAAAAAAAGCATATCCAAGTTTCTTGGATATGCCTGATTTCTGGTGGGCGCTGACGGGATCGAACCGCCGACATTCTGCTTGTAAGGCAGACGCTCTCCCAGCTGAGCTAAGCGCCCGAATGGTGACCGGTAGGGGAATCGAACCCCTGATACCGCCGTGAAAGGGCGGTGTCTTAACCGCTTGACCAACCGGCCAGATTTTGGTGACCCATGTAGGCCTCGAACCTACGACACCCTGATTAAGAGTCAGGTGCTCTACCAACTGAGCTAATGGGCCGTAGTAATGTTGCTTATATAGAATACACGAAAACAAAGTATTTGGCAAGTATTTTTTGTTTTTTACGATGGAATTTTTATGGACTAAAAAATGCTTCTTTAACTAATAAAATTGGTTTAAAAAATAATTTATTAGTATTTAGTTTACAAGTAAGATTATTTTTGTTAGTATTCATATAAGTAATACTTTTTTAGGGGGGATATTTAAGTGAAAAAAAGAGGGTTTATATCAAAAAGACTGTTGGCGGTTGTTGTCCTTACTTGTCTGAGGATCAGCAATACGGCTTATGGCGCGGTATACACAGTGCCTGAGATCAACATACCTGATGGTAATGGCGATATGGCAGTGAGTATTACCGGCGGGACTAACAGCCTGGATCTTACAGCAGGCGGATTTGCTGGTGTTGAGACCGGCAATACGGTAGAGCGTGGGACGTATCAATCGGGGGACAAGATAGTAGACCTGTTTGCTTCTATATATCAGGAGGCATATACAGAATATAAAAGCGCCGATGATGCTTATCAAGCCGCCGCAGCAGCATATGACAGAGAACGCTCGCCTGAGACCGAAGCTGCCCGAGATGCGGCTAAAGCGGCACTGGAGCTTAAAGAAACGGCTTTGGTAAATGTCTGTAATGACCCGGGTAATAAGCTGGTAATATCGGTTGACGATGTTAAGAACATCTTTGTAAACCAATCCAGTCAGGTTTTGTATTATTCTGAACAGCAAGCGTCTTATAAAGATGCTATCTCCGGGAAAGAGCTGCATATAGATATTAAAAAGAATATTGTTTATTCCGAAAATGATCTGGGCTTGCCGGATGGCGATATTTACATCAATTATGATAAGCCCGTAGCAGACCAGAAGCAGCATAATGATATGCACGTGGTAGAAGTAAGCGGCGGCAGCACTGTTTTAAATGTGGATGGTAACGACAATGCGGTTTATGATCTGCACGCTATTTCTAAAAATGGTTCTGGTGTCTTTGAGGTCAAAGACAGCGCGGAGCTTAATTTTAATACGTCGATTTCTTATAAAACAGGCGGCAATAACGATACGGGTAAATTATTCGATCGAGAGGCTAATAAGCAGTTTTCCTCCAATCTTATCAAGGGTGAAGTGACCTGGGGCGGGCATCTTACTACGCCCTTCGGCACTTTTGATATTATTGATGCTGCCAGCGCTAATGCCTATAACGACGCACTGATCAAGTACATCCAGTCTGATGAAGAAGTCCGTTTGCTGAATCAGGAGCAGGTACAGGCCTATTATGATCAGTGGGCAGGGAAGATGTACTCGGTGAGCAGGGGGACGGACGCCAGCTATACCTACAACTGGGATGAGAATCAGCTGCAGGAGATAGAAGACGCAGCGATCAAAGCCGGTGATATTGGTCTTACAGGTACTCAGAACAACTATTTTGTAGGCATCCATGATTCCAATTCGGTTATTAATGTCAAAGAAGGTGTGGTTATTGATGCTACCAACAGTGGCGGCACAGTGATCAAAGGCAACTTTGCTGATTCCGGTACCGGCGGCAGAAATACTCTAAACATCGACGGAACCATCAAAGGCTCTAATTCTAATGCTGTTAATGCTGTGAATATGGACGTCAACATCAGTACGACAGGAAAAGTTGAAAACGCCATCATTATCAATACCGGTACAATCGAAAATAAAGGTACTATTGCCAATACTACGATTAAAAATGGCGTTTTGAACAATTATAATAAGATCAATGGCTATGTCAGCGCCGAAAAGAGTGCTGTGACCAATAAGGGTGTCATCAGCGGCAACGTCAGCGGCAGCGACAGTACGCTGGATAATGATGATGCGGCAGTTATCCATGGTAACGTGGCTTTCTCGGGTGCGGATTCTGAGATCCTTAACGCCGGTACTATCAACGGCAGCGTCAGCGTCAGTAAGGGGGCGCAGGTTAATAACAGCAGTGATATCATCGGCAGCGGCAAAACGGTGGTGGCTGTCAGCAGTGGTTCCGGCTATGTCGGCGGCGCTGATTCCAATATCTATATTGGCTATGCCAATAAGGACCAGTGGGATGACCCGGCAACGCCAAAGGCCAGCGGCTCTAATATAGTCAGTGGCAACAGCCGGCCTTATACAGGTATCAATATCGAAAACGGCTCCTTTGAAAATGCAGGTACTATCTATCTTGCAGGCAGTCAGGTAGATGTTGTTGGTATCCGTATCACCGGCGATGCAGATTATAAGGATTATCAGAGTGCCGAGATCATTTTAAACAATGAGAACGATTTGGGCGGACTGGACAGAACCAATAATAATACGGCGATTTTGGTTGAAAATATCACTGATTATCAAAATAATCCTCTGGAAATCAACAGCAAGATAACGTTGAACGACGTTGGCGGAACAGGCATAGAAGTAAGAAATTATGCCGATGTTACTTTGAACAATGACATCAATTTAAATTCTGTGGGCGACGGCGTTACCTATGGTGCTTTTGTTGATGGTTCTTACAGCAAAGAAGGCGCTGTGGATAAGGGTGCGCCTAAATTTACTCTGGTCGACAGCAATATCAATATCAATGCTGACAAAGGGATCGGTCTGCATATACGTAATGGCGGCATGGCCGCTATCGAAGGTGATTCCACCATCCAATTCGCAGCTGATAAAAACAAACAGATCGGTGTGCTGCTGTCAGGTAATGTCAGCGAGTCTAATCTGGAATATAAATCGACTGAACAGCTGCTGGTCAAAGGCAATGAATCAGTGTTATTCAGGATCGAAAGAGGGGCGACCTTTGATGTGGATAAATTGTTATCCGAAACGCCGAATATCACTTTAGATTCCAATAATTCCAATAACTCGTCCCTGTTTGTCGTGACTGGAGGTGCTGCTTTAGGCAGTCTGGGCGCTTCTCAACTGAACATCAATGAAGCCAGGCTGCTGATCAGCGGTGAAAACAGCATGGGTATCAGGGTCGAAGGCGGAGCGGTAGCCAATATCGGCAAGAATACTGCTATCGAATTGAGTGGTAAAAACAATGTGGTGGCCAGGATTGATGGCTATTATTATGATCTGGACGGCAGCCATAACAATAAATATAACGGTAATTCCCAATTGACCAGCAGCCTGGAGCTGAGTAACAGCAACTTCTCAGGCGATGCGGAAGATTCGGTGGGTTATCATGCCTTGAACAGTGGCAGGCTGATACACGAAGGCAAGATAGATTTCAGCACTAACGGCAACCAGCTGATCGGCGTTTTGCTGACAGACGGCGGCCGCTTAGAATCCAAAAAGAATTCAGAAGTCAAAGTCAACGGTACGGCAGTCAAGATCATCGGCGATAAAGCAGTAGCTGTCATCAATAACGAAGGCGGCGGTACAGCACCGCTGATCCATGCTACTGACGGCACTGCGGACAGTACGATCAACGTAGGTACAGGCACACAGAACGTGAAAGGTGTACATATGAACGGCGCCGATTTCGTTTTTGGTAATATCAACCCTGACGATGCTCACGTGACGAACGGCATCAGAGTGGCTGATGACAATATCAAGACCGAAAAACTGGAAGTCAGCGGCGGCAGAGTGGTTGCCGATGTTTCCGATGTCAAGAATCCTGCTGCTCCTTCTGAAGCGCTTGATGCAGGGAAAGAGTCGATCCTGAAGCATGACGATAATAATAGAAAAGAGCAGCTCATTCAGGCTAATACTGTTACGCAAAACGGCAGTATCACTATTGTCGATAAGGATGGCAATGCTCTGGCTCCGACATCAACTGTAGCAGTGAACCAAAAGGGTACCCAGGTAGCCAATGCCAAATACGGTATCGATGCTTATGTTGAAACCGGTGAAGCAGCAGGCAGTTATAAGAACGGTTTATATGCAGTAGTAGGTTTGACGGAAATCGAACTGCTGGAAAAAGAAGAAAATGCCAACAATGCTTTGCGGCTGAATGCTTTTGGTGAAATTGACGAAGATGCCCGTACTTTGACCGCCAAGCTGACCGGTGACGGTGATGTTGTGGCTACCGGCGATCAGGAAATCATTTTGAAAAACGGTAACAACAGTCATACCGGCAAGACTATCGTCGATGCTAACGCAGCTTTGAAAACCGGCTCCAGCGGGTCCCTTGGCGCGACTTCGGAATTAGTGCTGCAGGCTAACAGCAACACTGATCTGAACGGTCAGCAGGAAACAGTTGGCGCGCTGACAGCCGCAGCCGGTTCGGTACTTGACCTGAACGGCGGCGCTTTGACGATCGGTACGGTGCAGAACACCGGCAATAAGGATTCCTACAGTAACGGCAGCTTAAAAGGCAGCGGTACTTTAAATGTTGAAGATACTAATCTGTATGTTTACGGCGCCAACAATGATCTAAGCGCGGCTGTCAATAATAACGGCACCAGCCAGATCTTTGTGGAACAGGGCGACAGCCTGGGTACTGGTGTGATCTCATTGTCGGATACCAGCAAGCTGATCGCCAATATAGCGGGTGATACCAGCTTTACCAATACCTTTGCTACCGGCGACGCTACAGCTACGCTGGTCAAAAACGGCAGCGGTACGCTGACTTTTGATGCCGATCAGGCTGCTTATGAAGCTAAAACAGAAATGAACGGCGGTAAACTGGTCTTTGACGGCGGCGATGTTGCTTCGCAGGAGATCGACATCAATGGCGGACTTTTGAGAGCTAACGAGGGCACTCAATTTGCCGGTGTAATCAATAACAATGCCGTGATGGTAGCGTTGAAAGATACCCGTGTCAATAATGATTTCCATAATACCGGCGCTTTGTATGTGGGTCATAATATCGGCGATACTGTTGCTAACGGCGACAAAGTCTATGTCGATAACTACGAAGGCGCAGCAGGCAGCAGTCTGCATTTCCTGGGCCAGCTGGGCGATGATAATTCCACGATCAATAATCTGGTCATTGAGAATGATTCGACCGGTGAAAGCCTTGTGTATGTCAGAAATTCTGACGGCATGGGCGGGCAGACCAGCCAGGGCATCAAGCTGATCGAGGTCAAAGGCAATTCTGATGCAGAATTTATCGCCGGTGACCGGATCATAGCCGGTGCCTATACTTATGAGCTGCAAAGAGGCGACAGCCTGGGCAACAATATGAAGGACTGGTTCCTGACCAGCCGCCTGTCGCAGGAGCCGCTGGCATATTATGCTAACTATCTGGCTGCTAACGATGTGCTGGATCTGCGTTTGCAGGATCGCACAGGTTCCAAAGAATTTACGGAATACCTGAAGGACGGCGAAGAAGAAAAGGCTGAAAGCCTCTGGGCTCGCAGCGTTTACTACAAAAAATCCTATTGGGATGACGATAAATTCAACAAAACCAGCGCCAACAGCAATTATTTTCAAATGGGTTATGACGTTGCCCAGTGGAAAAAAGCTAATAACCGCTTCCATGTAGGCGTGATGGCCGGTTACTATAACGGCAGTAACTCTATAAGCGGCGTAGAAGATACTTCTACTTCCGGTAAAGTCGATCTTTATACAGCCGGTATCTATGGTACCTGGCTCAAAAACCACAACGACAAGGAACAGACTTATCTCGATACCTGGGTTCAGTATATCTGGGGCGATAATGAGATCAAGAACCAGCACATCAATGAAAAATATGATGTCAACGGTGTGGCGGTATCCTTCGAGGTCGGCCATTCCATGGAAGTTTCTCAGTCGGAAAACAAAAAGCATTATATCGAGCCGAAAGCACAGCTGATCTGGAGCAATCTGGAGCAGAAGACCTTTGACTGGGCTGTTAACAATAATAACGGCGCCGCTGTCAACAGTTTCAAACAGAAAACAGATTATCAGCTGATCAGCAGAATGGGTATCCGTTTGGCCAGCAAGACCAAAGCGGACCCGCTGAAGAAAAAATATTCCAATTCCTTTGCCGAGCTGAACTGGCTTCACTATTTCAAAGACTATGAATTCTCGGTCGGCAAGGACCAGCTGGAAATGGGTATCAAAGATAAAGCGGAAATCAAAATCGGTTTGGAAAAACAATTCAACAAAAATTGTTCGATCTGGGCCAACGGCTTTATCCAGGTCGCTGAAAACAGCTACCGCAATGTGGGCGCTCAGTTAGGCGTCAAGTATACGTTCTAAAGCGTTACCGGGGATTACCGGACTGAAAGCACGTTCCTGTCACAGGAACGTGCTTTTTGGTTTTGGGGTGGTGAATCGTGACCATACATAAAAACATTGCCAAAGATGTATACATGTGGAAAGGATTGACGCTGACGTGTTAAAGAAGGTAAAATAAAAACAGTTAGCTTGTTGAACTAAATGAAGGCTTCCCCTAAAAATTTTTTGGAGGATTAAAACATGAAATATGATATCGCAATTATCGGCGGCGGTCCGGCGGGCCTGTCGGCGGCTATTACTGCCAGCAGTAAAGGACGGAAGGTAGTGGTGTTTGAGGCTCACGGTTTCAGTCCCCGTCTGCGCAGTGTCGAGCTTATCACAGATTATATGGGCTGTCCCGATATTTCCGGCAATGAGCTGATGGACAGGTTCATCGAGCATGCACGCCATATCGGTGCGGAGATTATCGAAGAAAAAATAGTTTCATTAAAAGAGAAAGCCGGTTATTTTGAACTGGGTACGCCTAACAGCCAGTATAATGCCGATACGGTAATTCTTGCTACGGGTATTTCCCGTTCCAGCCTGCTGCCGGGCGAAAAAGAATTTTTAGGCCGCGGCGTAAGCTACTGCGCCAAAGTCGACGGCGCCGAATACAAAGGTAAGCGCGTTGCTGCGATCGCCACTGTTCCTGATGCGATGGAAGAAATAGAATATCTGGCTGATATCTGCAGTGAAGTAATTTTTATTCCCCGTTTTCAGGGCTTCGTAGCTCCAAAACGCAAAAATGTAACGGTGGTCCTGGATCAGCCGACTGATATTACCGGTACCGACAGAGTAACCGGGCTGCATACCACTGGTGAATTTTTCAGTGTCCAGGCAGTCTTTATGTTCCGTGCTTCTGATCCGCTCAACAGCTTTTTGCCGGGTCTGCAGATGCGCGGCCGTTCTGTTCTTGTCGACGACCAGGCTGAAACAAGCATCGAAGGCGTTTTCGCCGGCGGCGACTGCACCGGTCAGCCCTGGCAGGTCAATCGTGCGGCCGGTCAGGCTCAGAAAGCTGCTATCAGCGCGATCAATTATCTGGCCAAACGTGACGGTTTGATTGAAACTTTTAAAGAATACAGCTGATTTTAAACTGAATAACAGTGATTTTACGGGCACGCCGATGTTCTTCGGCGTGTTCTCTTTCATATTATGGTAAATTGTGCTAAAATAAAGTTTACGAAGTAATTCAACATTTGGAGGAATGAATAATGTTAGATATGAAATTTGTTAGGGAAAATCCTGAATTGGTTATGGACGCTATGCGTAAGCGTAACGCCAATGTGAACCTTGACGAATTTTTGGAATTGGAAAAGAAACGCCGTGAATTGACCCTGCAGGTCGAGGCTCTTAAAAGCCAGCGCAACGCAGCTTCTCAGGAAATCGGCAAAATGAAAAAAGCCGGTGAGAATGCAGATGCGCAGATGGCCGAGGTCCGTGCCCTGGGTGATAAGATCGCGGAAGATGATAAAGAGCTGAAGGATATCGAAGCCAGATTAAAAGAAATTCTGATGACGATTCCGAATATGCCGGCAGCAGATACACCTGTTGGCAGCAGTGATGCCGATAATCCGGTAGTGCGTACCTGGCACGAACCGGCTAAATTTGCTTTTGAGCCTCAGGCTCATTGGGATATCGGCGAAAAATTGAATATCCTCGATGTTGAACGTGCCGGCAAGGTTTCCGGCGCCCGCTTTACTTTTTACCGCGGACTCGGTTCCCGGCTGGAACGTTCCGTAATCAATTTCTTTCTGGATATCCATACCGGTGAAAACGGCTATACGGAATTTTTCCCGCCGTTCATCGTCAATAAAGACAGTATGCAGGGAACAGGCCAGCTTCCTAAATTTGCTGAAGATATGTTCAAACTGGAGGGGCTGGATTATTACCTGATCCCTACTGCCGAAGTTCCGATCACGAATCTGCACCGCGACGAAATTTTAAGCGGCGACGATCTGCCGCTGTATTATACTGCCTACAGCGCCTGCTTCCGCGCTGAAGCAGGCAGTGCCGGCCGCGATACCCGCGGTCTGATCCGTCAGCATCAGTTTAATAAAGTAGAACTGGTAAAATTCACCAAGCCGGAAGATTCCTGGGACGAATTGGAAAAACTGACGGCTAATGCCGAAAAGGTGCTGCAATTATTGGAACTGCCGTATCGTGTCGTGCGTCTTTGCACAGGTGATATTGGGTTCAGTTCTGCTGCAACTTATGATTTGGAAGTGTGGCTGCCGGCGGCTAACTGCTATCGTGAAATTTCTTCCTGCTCCAATTTCCTTGATTTCCAGGCTCGCCGCGCTAACATCCGTTTCCGCCGCGACACTAAATCCAAACCGGAATTCGTACATACCCTGAATGGTTCAGGTGTGGCGGTAGGACGTACTGTTGCCGCTATTCTCGAGAATTACCAGCAGGCAGACGGCAGCGTTATCGTGCCGAAAGTCCTGCGGCCTTATATGGGCTGCGACGTTATCGAAGCACCTAAAAAATAAGTAGTTTTTGCAAACCCCTGCTTTTAATAAGCGGGGGTTTTCCATATTTAGGTATTTTGTGTTGTCAAATCAGCATAGATTACTATATTTAGTAGTGACTTATTTAGTAAAAAAATATTAAAAATCCTAAAAAACCAGTAAAATTTTAGTAAAAACAGACGTTAAGCGTGATTATCACGGTTTTGCCTGAAACTCCTCAAATTTTTTTCAATTTCTTTCATTTTCCTATTGTACTTTCAGTAATTTGTGGTAAAATCATATGAGTAAAATCAATGCTAAAGCAAGGGGAGAGTGGATATGAAGAAGGACATCTTTTTTCAACTTAGTCAAAATGCTGCAGAAAGGCTGGCAGAGCGCTTTGGAACGCCGCTGCTGGTACTTTCTTTAGAACAAATAGAAAAGAACTATCGCTTTTTGAAAAAGCACTTGCCGCGTGTGCAGCTTTACTATGCGATCAAGGCCAATCCGCATCAGCGGATCTTGGAACTGCTGCGTGACCTGGGTTCCTGCTTTGATGTTGCTTCTGACGGCGAGATCAGAACTCTGGCAGCAATGGGTATTGACGGCGAGCGTCTGATTTACGCCAATCCTATCAAAACCGGCGGCGGTCTGCAGGCCTGCTGTGACGTCGGTGTACATAAAATGACTTTTGACAGCGAAAGTGAAATCGTAAAAATGGCACAGGGCTGCCCCGGTGCTACGGTGCTTCTGCGTATCCGTATCGACAATTCTTCCGCACATGTAGATTTGAATAAAAAATTCGGCGTAGGCCGCGAACGCGCAGTAGAACTACTGCAGGCAGCACAGGCTGTCGGTCTTGACGCCGCCGGCGTTTGTTTCCATGTCGGCAGCCAGACGATGAGCGCCGATCCATATCTGAATGCGCTTGATCTGGCCCGCGAGATTTTTGAAGAAGCTGCCGCTGCAGGGATGCAGCTGCGGATCTTAGATATTGGCGGCGGATTTCCGATTCCCGAACCCAAGGTGCGTTTTAATTTAAAAGAAATGCTTAAACAGATCAACGCCCGTCTGGACGAAGATTTTCCCAATGTAGAAATCTGGGCGGAACCGGGACGTTTTATGTGCGGTACGGCTGTCAACCTTATTACCAGCGTCATCGGTGTTACTGAACGCGGCGGTCAGCCCTGGTATTTCCTTGATGATGGTTTATACGGAACGTTTTCCGGCGTTATTTTTGACCAGTGGGACTTTAAGCTGATCAGCTTTAAAGAAGGAGAAGAAGTGGAAGCCACTTTTGCCGGTCCCAGCTGTGATTCGCTGGATATCATGTTCCGCGGCAAACTGACTGTACGCCAGGAGGTAGGCGATCTGCTGCTGGTTCCTTCCTGCGGCGCTTATACTTCGGCTTCGGCGACGACCTTCAACGGTTTCAGTAAAGCCAATTTTATCGTTTGGGAAGATTTAAAAGACGAAATCGAGCCGCAGCCGCAGGCTGCTATGGTTGGCTGAACAACAGAATATCTTTGCTCCGGCTGTTTGCAGCCGGAGTATTTTTATTGCGGTGAGCAGGCGGTTGCAGCGGTAGTTTGACGAAGCGTTACAATTGCTTGTAACGCCTTGCTGCTTGTGATAAAATGTAAAGATAACATGGATAAGTGTTTGTATTTATCGTGGAGGCTTTCTTTTGCAGGCAGATCAGAAAAAAATGCCGCTTGTAGCGGCCATGCTCAAATATAAAAAAGAACAGGTCTATCCTTTTCACACGCCGGGACATAAAGGCGGCCGCGGAATGGAACCGCTTCTGGCTGGCGAGCTGGGAGCAGGCGCATTGCAGATGGACGTTTCGCTGATGGCGGAGCTGGATGACATCCATTGTCCTGAAGGCTGTATTGCCGCAGCGCAGACCCTGGCCGCACAGCTTTACGGCAGCGACCGCTGTTTTTTTGCTGTTAACGGTACGACGCAGGCCATTCAGGCAATGCTTATGACTGCTGTCAAACCGGGCGGTAAAGTTCTTATTCCCCGCAATGCTCACCGCAGTGTTGCCGGAGGGCTGCTTTTAGGTGATCTGGAACCGGTATACGTATTACCGCAGTTTGATACGGTTTTTGGTATCAACACGCAGGTCACTGCCGGGCAGATCGACGAAGCTCTGCAAAAAGATCCTTCTATTAAAGCAGTGTTTCTGACCAGCCCTAATTATTACGGTCAGGCTGCTGATATTAAAACGATTGCTCAAATAGCCCATAAATATGGTGCTGCACTATTGGTAGATGAAGCGCACGGCCCGCATCTTGGCTTCAGCGAATTATTGCCGCCTTCGTCTATGGAGTGCGGCGCGGATGCCTGCGCGCAAAGCACGCATAAAATTTTGGGTGCTATGACGCAATGCTCGATGCTGCATGTGCAGGGCCGGCGCCTTGATTTAAAGCGGGCTGCTGATGTTATGAGTCTGCTGACGACAACCAGCCCCAATTATCTGCTGATGGCGTCTCTGGACGCGGCGCGTTTCCAGCTGGCGACAGGCGGCAGGCAGATGGCGGCACAGGCTGTGGCTGCGGCAGACAGATTGCGGCGGCTTTTACAGACCTTCAAGGGGCTGAAGCTGCTGACGGCTGATTGTGCCGGCAGTAACGGTATTGCCGGGTTTGACAGCACCAAGGTGACGGTCAATGTAGCCGCCTGGGGTTATACAGGTATTGAAGCCGGGGAAAAACTGCGGCAGGCAGGTGTTGCCGTAGAACTGACAGATGCCGATAACGTGTTATTTTTAGTTACCTATAGCGACGGCGGCGCTGATTATGATGCCGTACTCGCTGTGATACAACAGGTTTTTACCGAACTGGAAAAAAACAAAAAAACGCCGCGCCGTTTGACGGTCAGCCCACAGCTTCCTGCACCGCAGCAGGTGATGTCTTTACGGCAGGCCTTCGACAGCGCGAAGACCAGCATACCTCTGTGCCGTGCGGCCGGAAAAATCTGTGCCGAGCAGGTAAGCTTTTATCCGCCCGGCATACCGGTACTTTTGCCGGGTGAGCTGATTACGGAAGCGATCATCGCTTACTGTGAAAATATGAAAAACTTGAACCTGCCGGTCAGCGGACCCGCTGACGGCAGCTTGAGGGAAATACGAGTGGTGTTTTGATGAACAAAGGGTATTTTATCACATTGGAAGGCCCCGACGGCAGCGGCAAAAGCACGCAGCTGGAGCTGATCGCAGAGTACCTGAGGCAGAACGGACGAGAAGTTGTCTGCACCCGTGAACCGGGAGGCAGCGAAGCTGCTGAACGCCTGCGTCAGCTGGTGCTTGACCCGCAGCTGGCCATAGACGCGCGTACAGAAACTTTGCTGTATCTGGCAGCACGTGCTGATCATTTAGATAAGGTCGTGCGTCCGGCGTTAGCGTCCGGAAAAATCGTGCTTTGTGACCGTTTCAGCGATTCGACACTGGTTTACCAGGGCTTTGTTCGCGGTCTGCCGCTGCAGGAGCTGCTGCAGCTGAACACTTTTGCAACGGGCGGGCTGGAACCAGATTTGACGCTGCTGCTGGACGGAGACCCTCTGCTGCTTGCAGGCCGCAGGTCGCAGCGCGGTGTGACCGACCGTTTTGAAAACGAAGGACTTGCTTTTCAGCTCAAGGTAAGGCAGGGATTTGTCGAACTCAGTAAGGCCTATCCACAGCGGATCAGGGTCATTGATGCTTTGCAGGAACAGGAAAGCGTACGCGGCTGTCTGATCAGCGAGTTGGAGGCTTTACTTAAAGGGTAAGCGAGGAAAGGATGCCTATGTGGGACGATATTCTGGGACATGAACAGAATAAGGAATTTTTAGCCAGGCTGCTGCAGCCGGGTAACAGGCCGCATGCACTGCTTTTTTACGGCCCGGAAGGTATTGGTAAAAAGCAGCTGGCCTTGCGTTTTGCTAAAACATTCCTGTGCCAGAAGCCGGACGAACATCCCTGCGGCAGGTGCGAATCCTGCCGTCTGATCAATCTGGCAGAGCACAGCTTTGCCCATCCTGATTTTATTCTGGTGGAGCAGGAAGCTCCCGGGAAAGACCTGAAAATAGAACAGATCAAGGAAATGAGCAGGCAGGCCGCCTTTGCGCCTGCGCTTTCAAGCCATAAGGTATGCGTCATCGACGCTGCTGACAGGATGACGGTAGAAGCGGCGAACAGCCTTTTAAAGCTGCTCGAAGAGCCGCCGCCAAACTGGATGTTTATTCTGGTTGCGTCGCGGCTGGAACGCCTGTTGCCGACGATCCTTTCGCGGGTCATTCAATTACGCTTTGACCAGATACCCCTGGCACTGACACAGGAGGCTTTGAACAGGCTCGGGCTGGAACGCCCGGAACTGCTTGCCCGCCTGGCAGGCGGTTCGCTTGGCGCTGCTGTCAATTTGGCTGCTGCAGATGCCGTCAGCTATCGCGATCAGGCTTTGGAATTTCTGGAAGCCCTGCCGCTGGCGCAGCCCATGCGGTATGTAGCTTCGCAGCCATGGCTCGAAAGCTATGACAAACAGGGCGGTTTATTATTTACGGAAATGCTGCTGTTTTTAGCCCGGGACGTTTTGCTTTGGCAAAACGGACTGGAGGAACAGATTTATAACTGTGACTGCACAGATAGATTACGGCGTTTGACCGCCTCATGGCCCGCTTCGCATTTGAAGCAGGCGGCGGACATCGCCCAGCAAGCATATCAGGCCATCGAAAGCAATGCCGGCGCCAAGCTGGTTTTGGAAACGGTGGTACTTAAAACAGACATACTTCGGAAGGAGGAGAGATAGTGCCAACAGTTGTAGGTATAAGATTCAAAAAAGCAGGTAAAATATATTATTTTGATCCCGCTCTCAGCAGCGTAGCCCAGGGGGATCATGCCATTGTCGAAACTGCCCGCGGGGTAGAATACGGCGAAGTAGTAGTAGGGCCGCGCGAGGTCAGCGACAGTGAGGTGGTTTCGCCTTTGAAACCGGTGCTGCGCAAAGCTACTGATGAAGATGCCCAGAAAGTCGAAGAAAATATCGTACGCGAGAAAGAAGCTTTCAATATCTGCCTGCGTAAGATCACTAATCACGATCTGCCGATGCGTCTGATCGATGTGGAATTTACTTTTGACGTCAATAAAATCATATTTTATTTCACAGCCGAAGGGCGTATAGATTTCCGCGAGCTGGTCAAAGACCTGGCCGCTGTGTTTCGTACCCGGATCGAGCTGCGCCAGATCGGCGTGCGCGATGAAGCGAAAATGCTGGGTGGGATCGGCAGCTGCGGCAGGCCGTTGTGCTGCTCTACTTTTTTAGGTGACTTTGAACCGGTATCGATCAGAATGGCTAAAGATCAGAATCTGTCGCTGAATCCGGCGAAGATTTCGGGTATCTGCGGTCGTCTGATGTGCTGCCTGAAATATGAAAACCATATGTACTGCTGCAAAGAAGGCGGCTGTAAACGTAACTGCGGCAACGACCGTGTCGAGATCCCAAAATTGGGCTCGCTGGTAGTAACGCCGCTGGGAGAAGGCAAAGTAACAGGCATCAACCGCGCTATGCGTACGGCCTCCGTGCAGCTGACGCCCGATAATGTTATCCAGGTAGAATGGGACGAGATCGTTGATGCTTCCAAGGCCGATCCGATCTGAAATGAGTAAAGCTACAGAACGCTGCGATTCCCTGCCCGGCTGTAATTATGCGATCTGGCAGGACTCGGAAGAATTTTGTTTTACGACGGATGCTGTTTTTCTGGCAGCTTTCCCGCATTTGGTCAGGCAGGCCCGTGTTTTGGAACTTGGCGCCGGTACGGGGGCCATCAGCCTGCTGCTGGCAGCACGCGGTGCGGCTCAAGTAGTAGGCGTTGACTGTAATCCTCATGTAGTAGAGCTGATGCGCCGCAGCATTGCGGCTAACGGGCTGGAGGAATGTGTCAGTGCCGAGCTGGCCGATCTGCGGGAGCTGAAAGCGCTTTATCGTTCGGAAAGTTTCGATCTGATCGCCGCTAATCCGCCCTACCGCAACAGCGGTAAGGTTCGACGGGTAGCGACTGCGGCATGCCATGAACTGACGGCAACGCTGGAGGATTTCTTCCGTGCCGCCGCCTATCTGGTCAAATATCGAGGGCGTTTTGCCATTGTGCAGCTGCCCGAACGATTTACGGAATGTATGGAACTGGCGCTTAAATATGGTCTGCAGCCGAAAAAACTGCAATGGGTACATGCCTTTGCGGATAAGCCCGCCTGGATCTTTCTCATGGAAATGGTCAAAGGCGGCAGTTACGGACTGGAGGTTTTGCCGCCGCTTATTATGTATAATGAGGACGGCAGCCACAGCAAACAGACGTTGGAGTATTACGGTATGGCGGAGGAGGCAGAATAATGGCAGGAATTTTATATTTGTGCGCGACGCCGATCGGCAATCTGGAAGATATGACGCCCAGGGCGCAGAGAATGCTGGCCGAGGCGGATATTATCGCTGCCGAAGATACCCGTCATACACTGCAGTTATTGAACCGTTTCAATATCAAGGGACGGCTGGTACGCTATGATGAGCACAGCAAAGAACGGCAGGGAGCTTATCTGCTGGACGAACTGCTGTCCGGAAAAAATATCGCTTTAGTCAGTGACGCCGGGTTTCCCGGTATCGCTGATCCGGGTGAACAACTGGCCAGGCTGGCGATCGATGCCGGCGTGCAGGTAGTGCCTGTACCTGGTGCCAACGCCGCGTTATGCGCGCTCATTGCTTCAGGTCTGCCTGCCTCGCCGTTTTTTTTCGGCGGATTTCTGCCCAAGAGCAAAAAAAACAGGCGGCAGCAGCTGGAAGAATGGCAGTATCTGCCGGCTACGATTATTTTGTACGAAGCGCCGCACAGGATCGAACAGGTGCTGCAGGAAGTGCTGGAGGTCTGGGGGGACAGACAGCTGGCAGCAGCGCGTGAGCTGACCAAGCTGCATGAGGAGTTTTTCCGGGGCACGGTCAGTCAGTGCCTGACCTGGCTGCATGAAAATAAGCCCCGCGGTGAATTCTGCCTGGTCATCGCCAGAGGCCTGGAACAGCCGCAGCCTGCGCAGGAAGCAAAGGATCCGCTGGCGCAGGTACAGGAACTGCTGGCTCGCGGCGTCGATAAAAAAACGGCGCTGGCGCAGGTTGCTAAAGCAAATAAGATTCCCAAACGGGAATTATATAATAAATTAATTTCAGAAGAAGAAGGGATCAACATATGACAAAACCAACGTTTTATATCACCACCCCGATCTATTATCCCAGCGATAAACTGCATATCGGTCATGCTTACTGTACGACTATCGCCGATACCGTGGCCCGTTATCATCGTGCCAAGGGCGAAGACGTCTTTTTTCTGACCGGCAGTGACGAGCATGGTCTGAAGATTCAGCGTAAAGCTACGGAGATGGGTGTTACCCCGATACAATATGTTGACGAGATCATCGCAAATTTCAAACTTTTATGGCAGCGCCTCAATATCACCAATAACGATTTTATTCGTACCAGCGAAGAACGCCATCATAAGGTTGTGCAAAGTATTTTGCAGAAAATCTTTGAACAGGGCGATATTTATAAAAAGAATTATGAAGGCTGGTACTGTGTACCCTGCGAATCCTACTGGCTGGAGCGTCAGCTGGTCGACGGCAAATGCCCCGACTGCGGCCGTCCGGTAGAGCGTATGGAAGAAGAAAGCTATTTCTTTAAGCTTTCCAAATATCAGGACCGTCTGCTGGAATATATCGAAACTCATCCCGACTTCATTCAGCCTGTGGCACGCCGCAACGAGATGATCAACTTCATCAAACAGGGACTGGAAGATCTGAGCATCACCCGCACCACTTTCGACTGGGGCATCCCTGTGCCTTTTGACAACAAACACGTTGTCTATGTCTGGTTTGACGCGCTGCTCAACTACTTTACCGGTATCGGTTACGGCAGTGATCCGGAAAAATTCAATAAATACTGGCCTGCTAACCTGCATCTGGTCGGCAAGGAGATCGTGCGTTTCCATACTATCATCTGGCCGATCATGCTGATGGCTATGGGTGAAGAACTGCCGAAACAGGTTTACGGACATGGCTGGCTGGTAGTTGAAGGCGACAAAATGTCCAAATCCAAGGGCAATGTCATTGATCCTCTGGCGCTGATCGACGAATTTGGCGCCGATGCGATCCGTTATTTCCTGCTGCGCGAGATCAACCTCGGCAGTGACGGCAATTTTTCGCGCGACGCGCTGATCACCCGCATCAACGCTGATCTGGCCAATGACCTTGGCAACCTGCTGCACCGGACGGTCAGCATGATCGAAAAATATCACGGCGGCGTGATCCATAAAACCGCCTGCAGTGATCCTCTTGATGACGAGCTGATCGCCCTGGTCAATGAAACTGTTGCGAAATATCAGGACGCTATGGACCATATGGAAATCAACACGGCGATCAAAGCTCTGTGGGCGCTTATCAGCCGTGCCAATAAATACATTGATGAAACAGGCCCCTGGCTGCTGGCAAAAGATCCCGCCAAAGCAGCGCGTCTGGAAACAGTTATGTATAATCTGGCAGAGGTATTGCGCATCGTCGCTATCCTTACAAGTCCTTATATTCCTTCTACCAGTCCCAAGATCTATACCCAGCTGGGCCTCACTGCTCCCGAGCAGTTCCTGCTGGCCGATACCGCCTGGGGCGGGCTGCCTGACGGCACCAAAGTGCAGAAGGGTGAGCCGCTGTATCCGCGTATCGAGATCACTGAAAGCGGAGAAACTGTTATCGCCGCTACCAAAAAGACTGCTCCGGCCGCTAAACAAGCAGTTAAGGCCGAAGTAAAAGCTGAGGCCAAAACGGAAAGCAAAGCCGTGGCAACAGAAGAAATAACTATCGATGATTTTATGAAGATAGATCTGCGCGTAGCTACCATTACCGCAGCAGAGCGCGTACCTAAAACCGATAAGCTGATGAAGCTTGAGGTCAGGATCGGCGAAGAAGAACGTACCATCGTTTCCGGGATCGCGCAGCATTATACTGCCGAAGAGCTGATCGGCCGCAATGTTATCGTGATCGCCAACCTGAAAGCTGCAAAACTGCGTGGGATCGAATCCCGCGGGATGCTGCTGGCCGCCTCTGACGGAGAAGGTAAGCTGGTGCTGGCTGATGCCCCCGATATCGCTTCCGGGAGCAAGGTGAAATAAGATGTCACGTACAGGACTATTCGATTCCCATGCCCATATGGACTCGGACTATTTTACCGATGACCGCGACGCGCTGCTTACACAGCTGCAGGAAGAACTGGACGGGATCATCAATCCCGGCTGTGATGAGATCACGTCGGGTTTCGCTGTAAGTTTAGCTGAAAAATATGATTTTATGTATGCCGCTGTGGGCTGGCATCCTGAAGACCTTGAGGGTATTTTGGATAACAGCTATCTTGACGAGCTGGCAGCCTGGGCCGTCCACCCCAAGGTAGTAGCCATCGGCGAGATCGGCCTCGACTATTACTGGAAGGGCAACGAGCCGAAGGACGTGCAGAAGCGCCGTCTTTTAGAACAGCTCGATCTGGCCAAACAGTTCGACCTGCCGGTGATCATTCACGACCGCGATGCGCACGGCGATATCCTGGAGATCTTCCAAAAAGAAGTCACAGGTGTGCGGGCAGTGTTCCACTGCTATTCCGGCTCACTGGAAATGGCGAAGGAACTGCTTAAGCGAGGATTTTATCTTGGTTTTGGCGGCACCTCTACTTATAAAAATGCCGCAAAAGTGCGCGAGGTCCTGCAGTATGTGCCGGATGACCTGCTGCTTTTTGAAACAGATTCACCTTATCTGACGCCGGTGCCTTATCGCGGCAAGCGTAATCAGCCGGGTTATACCGAGCTGGTGGCACGCAATGCGGCCGAAGTACGCGGCACGACCTTTGAAGCGCTGGCAGCGCAGACTACTAAAAATGTCAAAACTCTTTTTAATAAAATAAAATAAAAAAAACTGCCTGTTTGCGAAAAACAAACAGGCAGTTTGTATTTTAAGGCTGTTATTTTCCAGAAGTCAAAACAAGTATCTGTGTCCACAGTAGTTTTTACGTTTTTGTTTTTTGTGCAAAAGCTTATGTGTGTTTAAGGGCGACAGTTTGACAGAAAATTTTTCTTTATGGTAAAATTATACGTCTTTAAAAGGAGGTACAATTTATGCCTAATAGAAAATCATTATATAGAGCAATGGAAATTTTGCCGCTGCTGTTAGTGGTAGTTTTAGTTTTCAGCGCTATTTGTCTGGCTAACAGCAAAGAAATAGTTTTGCGTTACGACGGGCAGGAAAAAGTAGTGACCACTATTCTTGAAGATCCCCGTTCTATTTTGGAAGAGTCCGGCGTCAAGGTCGGCAAAGAAGACCGCATACTGATCTCTCCGGCAAATGCCGAAAAAAAGACCAGGGAAGTTATTGAGCTGAAACGCGCTCTGCCTGTAACGATCGAAAAATATGGCGTCAGCAAAAAATTCTATACCGGTAAAGCAACTGTCGGCGAGGCGCTGGATGCCCTGGCGATCAATTATGAAGGCAAAACAGTCTATCCCGCTGTTGATACGCCGATCACTTCCGACCTGGAGATCCATATTTTAGGGCGTTTTGATGAGCTGCATGAAGAAGAGCAGCCGATCGAGCCGCCTGTGGAGTTTGTTGATAATCTGGAAAAGCCGTATGGTGAGAATAAGGTGCTGGAACCGGGCGTACCCGGCAAGATGAAGGTGACCAGAAAAACTACGCTTAAAGACGGCCTGTTCCAAACTCATATCATCAGCAAGACAGTGCTGGAAGAGCCTAGACGTGAACTGGTAGAGCGCGGCATGGCCCGTTCTATCGAAACTTCGCGCGGGCGGATGCGTTATAATAAAGTTATGACCATGGAAATCACCGCCTATACCTTGGGTGAAGGCAGCGGTACCGGACGAACTTCGATAGGACTGGTGCCTTACGAAGGTATCGTGGCCGTTGACCCGCGGGTTATCCCGTATTATACTAAACTGTATATCCCCGGTTATGGCATTGCCATGGCCGGCGATACCGGCGGCGCTATCCGCGGCAATCGGCTGGACGTGTTTATGCACGACTGGCACAGAGCCATTCAATGGGGACGCCGTACCTTAGACGTATATATCTTAGAGTAACGGAGGTGCGGACTTGCTGAAAGAAGTTCTCGTAGTAGAAGGAAAAATGGATACAGTGGCGATCAAACGCGCCCTGGAAGCCGATACCATCGAAACAGGCGGTTTTACCTTAGCGCCATATACCCTGCGGCAGATCGAAGCCGCATATAAAAAGCGGGGCATCATTATCCTAACTGACCCGGACGGTGCCGGCGAACGTATCCGCCGCTTTCTGACGCAGCGCTTTCCCGAAGCGGGGCAGGCCTTTGTACCTAAAGCGGACGCTACGGCGCACAATGATGTGGGCATCGAGCAGGCTCAGCCTGAGGCGATCCTGGCAGCGCTGAGTAAGGTGCGCCACCATGAATATAAGCCTGACAGCGAATTTACCAGCCAAGACCTGTGGCAGAACGATCTGGCCGGAACAGGCAGTGCGGCGTATCGCCGTGATAAAATGGGCGCTTTGCTGGGCATCGGCTACGGCAACGCCAAAAGGTTTTTAGAGCGGCTCAACAGCTATGGGGTCACCCGCAGCGAATTTGACGCGGCGCTTGCGCAGTTAGGAGAACAGCATGGATAAACCGATCATTGCCAGACGCGAAGTCACCAATCATATATTGCACACCTTTAAATTAAAAGCGGATAAAAGACTGGGACAGAACTTCCTGATCGACGAAGAAGTCGTACGCAGGATCGTTGCTGCTGCAGAACTGTCTGAGGACGACACGGTTTTAGAGGTCGGCCCCGGTATAGGCACTTTGACGCAGGGACTGGCGCAGAGCGGCGCCAGGGTCGTAGCAGTCGAGCTGGATAAAAGACTGCTGCCGGTGTTGGCAAAAACACTGGAAGGCTATGATAATGTGCGTATAGAAAACGGTGATATCCTGGAAGTCGATATCAAAAATATTGTTGGCGCGCCGACCTTTAAGGTGGCGGCTAACCTGCCTTATTATATTACCACGCCGATCATTTTCAATCTGCTGGAACAGCGCCTGCCTATGGAACGGCTGGTTGCCATGGTGCAGAAGGAAGTAGCCGAGCGGATGGTCGCGAAGCCCGGCGGCAAAGATTACGGCGCTTTGTCAGTTTCGATCCAATATTATACCGAGCCGGAGATAGCCTTTATCGTACCGCCGGAATCCTTTATCCCGGCGCCCAATGTCGACAGTGCCGTCATTGTCTGCAAACGCCGCACCGTGCCTCCGGTCGAGGTCTGCGATGAAAAACTGTTCTTCAAAGTCGTAAAGGCGGCTTTTTCCGTACGCCGTAAAATGCTCAGTAACGCTCTCAAAAATATGGGCATCAGCAGCGTACAGGCTGCGGCATGGTTGGAACGTGCCGGTATCGACCCCAAGCGCCGTGGCGAAACGCTGTCGCTGGCAGATTTTGCCAGCCTGACCAACTGCTTTAAAGAAGTGCTGGCAGAAACAGAGCAGTAAAAATAATCAAAGGAAAAATGCCTATGAAAAAGATCGCTGTTTTAAGATGTCTGCGTACCAGTAATAACTGTACCGGCAGCGGCTGTCTTAAAGCATTCAATAATAAAACCAACGCTTTTGCCGTTTATGAGGCAGAGGAAACAGAACTGGCCGCTTTTTTGAACTGCAGCGGCTGCGGTGATGTACAGATGCCCAATAACGAGGAAGGTCTGCGCAAAAAGCTGGACCGCCTTGTTACTATCGGCGTTGAAGCCGTGCATTTGAGCGGCTGTACCAAAAAGAAGGACGCACAGGGAGAAAAACATGAATGCCCGGTGATCACCAAAACTGCCGAATACCTGGAGCAGCAGGGGATTACTGTTGTCAGAGGCACACATCACTAAAAATAAAAAGCTAAAAAGCATCGACAAATTTTGTCGATGCTTTTTATTTTTATCTATGAAATTACGGCGATTAGTTGAGCCGGTCAGCCGTCCTGCTTCAGCAGCAGCCGCAGCTTATCCAGCCCTTTGAGCCGGTGCTTGGTGACGTTGCGTACACTGCAGCCCAGCAGGCGGGCTGCTTCTTTGGGTTTCTGTTCGCGCAAAAACAACAGCTCGATAACCTGCTGCTGTTCGGCAGTCAGCCGTTTTAAAGCCTGCCGTACTTCCAGTGACAGCAGCAGTTGGGCAATATCGTCCGGCAGCCCCTGCTGCAACCCGGCCTCATCCAGAAGGGCGGTGCCTTCCTCGCTGTCAGTATTGACGGCGATCTCGTTTTCCCAGATCCGGCCCTGCTTCTGCATGGCGTCGAACAAAGCGAAATGTACTCTGCAGCGCGCGTAACCGGGCCAGTTTACATAATCAGTACCACTGTATTTGAGTACCAGCTCGATAAAAGCCAGCACAGCGATGCCTTCCGCATCTTTCCCCAGTGAATTATAAAACATCTCGCGCCGTGCTTCGCTGCTGAGCAGGGGCTTAAAATCACTGCACAGCTTCAGTAAAGCACCGTTGTCGCCTGCCTGCGCCGCAGTTATCAAAAGCTGCAGTGCCTGGGCAGCCGCGCTGCTTGTATTAGTATCTGTCAAAATAGCTATTTATATCAGTTCTTCCCATAATTTTATGACGGCGGGCCGTACTGTAAAGCGTTATGCATAACAGGGCTCAGTATGCGCCTTTGTATTTGTTTTGTAAACAACCTTTGGGGTAGGCTATAAGAAATACAACCCATAGGGTTATTTTGCTTTGCTGCTTTTGCGGTTAAAATTTTTCACAGTCAAAACTTTTAGCTGAGGTGCAAAATGAGCAAGCATACTTATAATAACATCGGCCGCAAATTATACCAGCTGCGGCTGGAGCTGGGGCTGACCCAAAACGACGTGGCCGAACGCTGTAATATGTCGGTCAATTATTACGGCCGTATCGAACGGGAGGAATGCAACTGCAGCGTTAATCTGCTGGATAAGATATTGCAGGTGCTAGGAAAAGAAATAGATTTTAAGTAAAGTCTTGTAGGAAGAAACTGCTGTTAGATTAAAAGATAAAAAATAATCGCTCTCAGCGAAAGTTGAAAGCGATTATTTTTTGCCGGGCTCTATGGGAATAGAGTCCGGCTTTTGCATGTCAGCAGAGGCGGTGCTGGCAAGTGAGATTGTAAATATTGCCGCACAGGTACGATGAAAATATAAGTAAGAGCAAAAAGCATACTTAAATATAAAAGAAAACGTGCTTATGTCTTGCGGGGGGGTACAACCGTGGTACAATAATTATAAAATATTAGGGAAGTTTTTTATGTATTGGAAATATACAAAAATGAGTAAGAAAATATTGAATAATTAAGATATAAATATAGCTTATAAGAATAAAAAATCGGCAAAATTGTGGCTTCGTACTTTTGGTGACAAATAGTTGCTGGCAAGTGAGATTGTAAATATTGATGCACAGGTACGATGAAAATATAAGTAAGAGCAAAAACGGTACTGAAATATAATTTTAGAAGCTGTTATGTCTTGTGGGGGGGGTACAAGTGTGGTATAATCTAAAGTTGATAAAACAAATATCTTAATTGTTTTATTAAAGCATTAGGATACAGATTGCAATTATTGCGAAATTAATTAACAACACTAAGTTCAAGATAGATAAAGGTGATCATTTGCTGGATACACATACACATATCTTATGGAATATAGACGACGGTTCTAAGAATCAGTGCATGTCGTTACAAATGCTGGAGATTGCGGCCAGAAGCGGGACTAAAGCTATCTTTGCGACCCCGCACGTCATCGAAAGAGCGAACAAGCCTTCCTGGGAAGAAATAAAGGAAAAAACACAGCAGCTGCGGCAGTTGTGTGCAGAAGCACAGATAGATATTATGCTTTATCCCGGAGCAGAAGTGCAGATGAACTGGGAGCTTTTGCCGGAGCTGGGAGCGACTGGCGCGTACTGTTTAAACGGCGGTAGATATCTGCTGGTCGAACTGCCGGCGGCAGAAATCCCTGCCTATACCGATGAATTCTGGTATGAGCTGGAGCTGAAGGGGATAATGCCGATCCTTGCCCATCCGGAGAGGTATCAGCAGCTGCGCGAAAACCCTGACCTGCTGCTACTGTGGCGGCGGCGTGGCATGCTTATGCAGTGCAACAGCGGCAGCTTTACCGGCATGTTCGGCAGCAGCGTCTGCGAGAATGCCAAGGTCTTGCTGGCAAATGGTCTGGTCGATCTGTTAGGGTCGGACGGGCACCGCAGCGAAGGACGCAATACGGATATGTCACGGGCAGCGGCGGTCATCAGGCAGCTGGCCGGAGAAGAAGTACTGCGGCAGATGACAGAAACGAACCCGCAGGCGATCTTAAAAAATCAGGAAATAGAGCTCAAGCAGCCCAAAGTATTTTTAGAAGACAAACCAAAGAGCTTCTGGCAGAAACTCTTTGGCAAATAATAAATTAAAGTATTGAAGTAAAGAGAAAAAGGAGAATCCCGATGAAGAAAACAATTCTGGCGCTGACCCTGGCGCTGAGCCTGCAGGGACTGGCAGCAGCGTCAGCAGCAGACAACGACTATATTATGTGTCCCGGCGACCAGCTGCAGGTAGTAGTTTATAGACATACAGATATAAGTAGTCCACTAAACAGTACCCCCTATATAGTGCGTCCTGATGGAAAAGTAACCTTTCCCCTGATCGGCGATATAGATGTGACAGGAAAAACAGTAACAGAATTTACGCGGCAACTGGAAGCGAGCCTGGCCGAATACCTTGTCAGGCCGCAGGTCAGCGTCAATATCTTAAAGCTGGGAACGACGCGTGTTTATGTGCTAGGGGAAGTAAAAAAACCGGGACTGTACGAGCTGGAAAAAAGCCACCGCGTATTAGATGCCCTGGGCAAAGCGGAAGGCTTTACAGAAAAAGCTGCCAAAAAGAAAATCTTTCTGATCAGAAAAGGTGCAGAAGAACCTGTACTGGTCAATATAAATAATTTTCTTAAAAAATCCGACCAGAGCCAAAACTACGTTTTAAACGAAGGTGACTGCCTGTATCTGACCAGCAACGGCAAAATTAATATTGTACGTGATATTATGCCATTTGTTAATGGCGCATATATGATATCTGAAATAAAAAAAGATAACTGATCTGAGGAGAGATAAAGTGGAAGACGAAATCACCATTGACCTGCGCGAACTTGTGCATATAGTGCAGAAAAACGCAAGGTTCATCGCTAAAGTTACGGGCGGCTGTATAGCTGTAGCCGGGCTGTATTTGCTTATAGCTTCACCGGTCTACGAATCAGATTCGCTGCTGCGCATCAAGCAGCCCAAAGGGATAGGCTCATCGCTTTTAGAAAGTATACCGATGGGCAATAGTATGGCCAATAAGCAGTTAATGAGTACCTATGCGGAAATCTTAAAAAGCCGCAGCGTCATCGTCCCGGTCATCGAACAGACGGAAGAAGCAGACAGTGACGGCAAATATATGCGTTATGAAGATTATATCAAAAACAGGATAGTTACCAATCCTTTTAAAGATACCGAGATCTTAAAAGTTACAGTCAACGCTAATACGCCGGAAGGAGCCCAGAAAGCCAACGACCTGATCGTTAACAGCTTTTTGCAGCGGCTGACCGGTTTGGTACGGGAAGAACAGAAAACTACCCGCGCCTTTGTCGAAGAGCGAGTCGTAGCCTCTAAAGCCGAGCTTGAAGCAGCCGAAAGTGCGCTGACCGAATATAAAAAAGCCAGCAAGATCCTGTCGCCAACGAATGAAATGAAGCTGGTGGCCGATAAAATGGGCATCGTTGATAAACTGAAAGCGGAAAACAAGGTGGCGCTGGCCACAGCGCAGGCACGGCTGTCAGCAACAGACCAGCAGCTGGGCGGCGAAGCCAAAGCGACAGCGGATAACGCAGTTATCAAGCAGTATAATGCAAAATTAGCCGAACTGGAGACCCAGAGGATAGATTATCTGGACAAATATACAGCCAAACATCCTAAAGTCATCGAAACAGAAGACGCTATCGCCAATTTAAAAAGCAAGCTGCAGCAGGAAATAGCCAAAGTAGCCTCACTGCAGGCGCCGTCAGATAACCCAGTGCACCAGCAGCTGCTGACCAGTAAATTCGGCAGCGAAGCGGCGATCAGCGTAGCCGAAAGCAACCTTGCCGAGCTGGAGCGTCTGGATAAAAGAAATCAGGAAGACGTGGAACGGCTTTCCGAGAAAGAACAGAAATACCTGAGCCTGATGCGCGACGTCAGCGTTGCCGATGAAATTTACATCATGCTGGCCAAACGCCTGGAAGAAGCCAAGGTAGCCGAAGTAGCGGTATCCACCGAGGTACAGGTAGTAGATACGGCCACACTGCCGGAAGACCCGGTAAAACCGAAAAAGCTTTTGACCCTGCTTTTGGCAGCCTTTTTGGGAATCTTCGGCGGCAGCGGTTTTGTTATTGCCAAAGAACTGATGAACAGAACCATAAAGACAACGGACGATGTAGCAAACTATCTGGACCTGCCTGTTCTGGGCTCGGTGCCGGATTATGAATCATTGAAGAAAAGCATCAATAAAGAGCAGCGGCAGGAAAGCTTTGCTGACAAAGTGCGGAGGTACTCATGGAAACGATAACACTGATTGCCGACCGTGATGCCAAATCACCGGTAGCGGAAGCATATAGAACGATCAGGACCAACATCCAGTTCTCCAACGTTGGTCAGGAGCTGAAAACGATCATCGTTACCAGCGCTACGCCAAACGAAGGTAAAAGTACAACGATCAGCAATCTGGCGGTGGTAATGGCACAGGCCGGGCACAAAGTGCTTTTAATGGACTGTGATATGCGCAACCCGACACAGCATAAGCTTTTTAAGCTGACTAATAAAGGTCTGAGCAACTGCATTTCGGCGAGTGAAGAGGTGCGGGAAGTCATTCAAAAAACAGGGATAGAGAATCTGGAGCTTTTAGCCAGCGGGCCGGTAGCGCCCAACCCATCCGAGCTTTTGGGAAGCAAACGGATGGAACAGTTACTGGAACAGCTAAAGCTGGATTATGACTATATACTTATCGATACGCCGCCAATCATGCCGGTAACGGATGCGGCAGTACTGTCTGGTAAGGTAGACGGGCTGGTCATGTTGGTCAGCTCCGGCGAAGTTACACCAGCAGCAGCGAAAGAAGCTAAACAGAGGCTGCTGCAGGCAGGAGCACATATTTTGGGAGTTATCCTTAACAAGGTAGAATTGGCCCATACGCACGGCTATGGTTACTACTATTACTATGGCTCAGATAGTACATCCGGGGGGGATGTTCGTCACTGGAAGTGAGATGGAAGCTGCGCAGGTATTGAAAGGAGAATGAAGTATATAATACTTTAATTTTATATGAAGTCATGAAAATTTTTACTATAATTTCCAATTTGATATATTCAAATATGTATGTAATAGAAGAAAATAATCATTTAATTCTTATAGATCCTTGTATTATAGATATAAGTTTAAAAAATAAAACTATTGATTATATTTTTCTTACTCATGAACATTATGACCATATAAGTGGAGTAAATTACTGGAAAGAAAAATGTGAAGCAAAAGTTATTTGTAGTAAGAGTTGCGCAGAAAATATTAAAAGTTCACGAAAAAATTTATCAATATTCTTTAAAACTTTTTGTGAGTTGCAGATATGGGTAAAACTTAAAGTACCAGTAGAGAATGTTGAGTATGTTTGTCAGGCGGATAAGTTTTTCGATAATTCTTTAACTATTGAGTGGCAGGGAAATAAAATATATTTATTTGGCTGTCCAGGACATTCGTTGGGAAGTAGTTGTGTTTTAGTAAATGATAAAATTTTATTTTCTGGTGATTCACTTTTTAAAGATTACCCAACAGTAACTGGGTTGCCTGGAGGAAGTAAAAAGGGATGGCTGGAGAAATCGCTGCCTTTTTTAAAATCATTACCGAAAGATACTATTGTTTATCCAGGGCATTTTAATAGTTTCTGTATAAAAGATTATTATTTGTGGGAGTGAAGGAAGGGATAGTAGTTTTTATAACGTAGTCGCTAAATTATAGGCAGTCAGTAACAGTTTGTATTTTGCAAAACTGAATGAACTTAAAAATGTAGAAGAATGATTATTGTGTTTACGAGTGTGGAGGCGTGATTGAATGGCAATTTTAGTTACTAAATCTTCAATACCTAAATATGAGGAATATATAGAAGAAATAAAACCAATTTTTGAGAATTATTGGTTAACTAATATGGGACCGATTCATGAAAAATTAGAAGCTAAATTGTTGGAATATCTTGATGTTCCTTCTATTTCTCTGTTTTCTAATGGGCACTTAGCCCTGGAAATAGCTATTCATGCTCTTGGGTTGCGGAAAAATGGCGGTGAAGTAATAACTACACCATTTACATTTGTTTCAACAACAAATGCAATTGTACGAAATGGTTTGAAGCCTGTTTTTTGTGATATAAAAGAGGATGATTATACTATTGATCCTACAAAAATAGAAGATTTGATAACTGACAATACAGTTGCTATTTTGCCAGTTCACGTATATGGAAATGTCTGTGATGTAGAAGCTATTGAACAAATTGCACGAAAACATGAATTAAAAGTTATATACGATGCAGCTCATGCTTTTGGTGTTAAATACAAAAGAACAGGTATTGGCAATTTTGGCGATGCTTCTATGTTTAGTTTTCATGCAACTAAGGTGTTTAATACAATCGAAGGAGGCGCAATAACATTTAAAGATGCATCTTTAACTAAGTCGTTGCGTGACTATAAAAATTTTGGCTTGGATGAACAAGGAGATGTGTATTCTTTTGCCGGTAATGCTAAAATGGATGAATTTCGCGCAGCAATGGGGTTATGTAATTTACGCCATGTGAATGAAAGCATAATTTATCGAAAAAAAGCACATGAACGGTATATGGAACGATTAGCTAATACAAAAGGTATTAAGGTGAATGGTATAAAAGATGATGTTGAACATAATTATTCGTACTTTCCTGTATGCTTTGATAAAAAGATGTTTGGAAAGAGCAGCAATGAAATATTGTTAGAATTAAAATCTAAGGATATTTTTGCACGCAGGTATTTTTATCCGCCGATTAACGAAATGAGAATTTTTAGAAAACAGTATGGTGAAGCAGATACGCCAGTTGCTCATAATGTTAGTTCTAATATTTTATGTTTGCCAATGTTTGAGGGTCTTTCAATATGTGATGTAGATAAAATCTGCGATATTATTTTGAAGTGATAGCCATGAAAAAAATAGTATTGTTTGGAGCAGGCGGATTTGGAAAAGAAGTGGCAGGTATTATTCAATGGATTAATAAAATTAAGCCTTCATATGATGTGTTGGGATTTGTAGTTGGGAAAAAGTATTTTGAAAAGGGAAAGATAATAAACGGTTTGCCGTTGTTAGGTGATGAGAATTGGATTTTAGAACACATGAAGGATGTGGTGTGTGTATGTACTATAGCGGATCCACATCCAAAGGCTGTAATACAACGGTTTCTTTGTGAGAAAGGTGTTAAATTTGAAACCATTATATCGCCTACTGCAGTAGTGAGTCCTTTAAGTATTATCGGAAGTGGATGTGTAATATATCCACATGTGACTATTTCGCCTAATGTATTTATCGGTGATGGAGTATTACTGAATGCATATGTTACAGTTGGTCACGATGTGATTATAGATAAATATACTAGCGTTATGCCAACTACAGGAATAAGTGGAAACTGCGTTATTGGTGAAGAAGTTTCTATTGGCGGTCATGCTTTTGTCTTACCTGGTAAAAAGATTGGCTGTAATAGTGTTGTTGCGGCTGGAAGTATAGTTTTTTCCAATGTAAAAGCTAATACGACGGTTTTAGGGAATCCGGCAAAAAGGATGAGAGAATTGGAGTGATGTTGAGACATGGAGGATAGTGGGATGAATGTAAGAGTAAGTAATGGGTTGTATGCAAGATATTTTAAAAGAATATTTGATATTTGTTTATCACTTGTACTGTTACTGCTGTTAATTCCTCTTTTAGTAGTTATATCAATTTTAGTTTTAATTGATGTTGGAAAGCCTATATTATTTAAAACCTATAGACCTGGCAAAGATGGAGTGTTGTTTCAATTATATAAGTTTCATGATTTAAATAATGCGACAGATAGTAGTGGCAATTTATTACCTCCAGATAAACGTGTAACGGCAATAGGATATTTTTTGAGAAGGTCTTCTTTGGATGAATTGCCACAACTATTCAATATTTTAAAAGGTGATATGTCATTTATTGGTCCTCGACCGCTATTAAAAGAATATTTGTCGTTTTATACACCTAGGCAAAATATGCGTCATACAATACGTCCTGGGTTAGAGTGCCCTTCTCTTGTGGAACGGGACCATCCGAGAACATGGGAAGAACAGTTTGAAGATGATGTATGGTATGTAGAGAATATTAATGTTAAGACGGATTTTCGGATGTTTTGTAAACTATTCAAAATGGTGTTAAATAAAAATGATAGTAAGCGTAGGGCGAAGGCCAGCAGGGGATATTTTGGTGCTATGACTATAGATGAAATAACTAAAATAAATCGTGGATATAAAGAGTCTTTAAAATAATGTTTTATATGATTGTAAAAGTGATATTATGAGTCCGAATAGCTATACAATTATTTGAGTAGTATAGAAGTGCCCTTAATTTTGTTTTATTTTAAAGGTTATACATATTGAGAGGTGTAATGATGGCGTTTTTAAAAAGTCATGGTGTTTCTATTGTAGGGATGTCGACTGCTGTTCCTAAGAACATAGTAAGTGTTGAGGAATATGCAGATAAGTTTGGTAATGAAATTGTAGAAAGCTTTAAAAAAACTACTGGAATTAATACGATGCATCGTACTAATGAAAATCAAACAGCTGGAGATTTAGGGTATTCAGCGAGTGACTATTTGCTGAAACAACTTGGAGTTGATCGCGAGCATATAGGCGTACTTGTTTTCGTATCACAATCTCCAGATTACAGAAGGCCGGCAACGGCTTGCGTATTGCAGTACAGACTTGGCTTGAGCAGAGAGTGTGCGTCTTTTGATATTAATTTGGGTTGTTCTGGATTCGTGTATGGCAATCAGATAATAAGATCTACTATGATGTCTTGTGATGCTAAATATGGGTTGCTTATTGTCGCGGAAACATCGAGCAAAGTTACTTCTGCTGATGATAAAGGATTAGCTATGATGTTTGGTGATGCTGGAAGTGCTATTCTTTATGAATCAGGTACATGTGAAATGAGTAAAACCTTGTTAGAAACATATGGAGAAGGATTCAAAAATATTATTGCGTATGCTGGTGGTTTTCGTGACATAAATCCTTTAAATAAGGTGTTTACAGTTGCTGATGGTAATAAACATTCTAAATTTGATGTTTTTATGGATGGGTTAGCAGTATTTGTTTTTTCTATCAATGAAGTTCCAAAGGCTATAAAGAAATTTTTACTTTCTTCTGATGAAAATATAGAATTATTTGATTTCATTTTTTTGCATCAAGCTAATCATATGATTATTAAACAAATAGCAAAAAAAATGAAATTTCCTTTAGATAAAATACCAATCTCTTTGGATAAATTTGGTAATACGAGTGGGGTTACAATTCCTTTAACGATATGCCATGCATTTGGCAGTAAAAAATTAGGTAAAATAAGAGTTTTAGCTTCTGGGTTTGGAACCGGTTTATCTTTAGGAGTCACTTCTTTTGAAATGAATACTGATAATATTTTCCCGATAATAGAGACAGATGAATACTTTAGCGAAGGGAAATTTTTATAGGAGGATGTTATGTTTAATTTAGTTGATTTAACTGGAAAAAAAATAGTTGTAACCGGTGCATCACAAGGTATTGGTAGAGATACGGCTATTTTGTTGAGTAAATTAGGCGCACAATTAGCATTGGTAGCGCGCGGTGAAGAAAAATTAAAGGAAACTTTGAGTTTACTTGAAGGTGAAGGGCACAAATATTATCTCCTTGATATCAGTGGATTAAATGATATTGAAGTCTGCGTAAAAAATATTGTCAAAGATTTTGGTCCTCTAGATGGACTGGTTTATGCTGCGGGAATAGATATGAGTAGACCGCTTCAGCAGTTCAAACCTGAATTTGTATTCAAAATAATGAATATAAATTTTAATGGCTTTATAGAGTTTGTGAGATGTTGTACAAGAAAAAATTATTTTAATGTAGGAATGAGAATTGTAGGGATATCTTCTATTGCGGCTTTTTTAGGTGATAAGACTCATACAATTTATTCTGCTTCTAAAGCGGCAATGGATGGAGCAGTACGTTGTTTAGCCAAAGAACTTGCTTCTAAAGATGTTTGCATTAATACAGTTGCACCAGCAATGATTGCAACGCGAATGTACGATGGATATTTAGCTAAAAATGGTGTTAATAGTGAAGCTCATAAAGCAATTTTGGATAGACAATATTTAGGTATCGGTACTACTAATGACGTCGCATCGGCAATTGCTTTCTTGTTGAGTCCTGCATCACGATTTATAACAGGTGTTTGTCTACCAGTCGATGGTGGTGCCACTTCTAATTAATGAAAGAAGGTTAAAGTATGATTATATCAGAGTTTGAAAATATAAAAATTTCTGCTATTTCAGCGGCAGTATCTAATGATTGGAGTTCTTTACTGGATTTTTCTGATGAAGATCCTACTGTTATAAAGAAATTTATTAAAAAAACTGGTGTAGAAGGTCGTTATAATGCAGGTATTAAACAGACAACTTCTGATTTTTGCTATGCAGCTGCAAAAAAAATCATTGAAGAAAAGCATATTGACAAAAAAAAGATTGGAATATTGGTTTTTGTGACACAAACACCGGATTATGGTATTCCTGCTACTGCTTGTGTATTGCAGGATAGATTAGGTCTGTCTAAAGATTGCTTGGTATTTGATGTAAATTTAGGATGTTCTGGATTTACTTATGGTTTAAATATAGTTGCTAGTTTATTGAAAAATAGTAATGCAGAAACGGCACTTTTGTTGTGTGGTGATACCTCTGCTAAAGAAAAAAGAAGTAGTATTAAAGTAAAAACAAATCATTCTGCCAGTATGCTGTTTGGAGATTCCGGAACTGCTACGTTGATTACCAAAGATTCACAAAGTAAACCAGTTAAAATGATTTCTAAAACAGATGGAAGTGGATTCAAAGCCATTATTTCTCCATATGGAGAATGGCGTCATCCCGACGCTCCGATTGAAAAGAAATGTACTACTATGGATGATGTGGCTGTATTTAATTTTACTATATCTGATGTACCAGAATTGTTAGAAAAAACTATGGCCTTGCAGAACTATAATCCGGATGATTATGATTGTTTGGTTTTGCACCAGGCTAATCTGTTCATTATGAAACAGGTTGCTAAACGTACAGGGTTTGATATGACTAAAACATTAGTATCCCTTGATAAATTTGGTAATACGTCTTCTTCATCGATACCCATCACGTTAGTTAAAAGATATGGTGATAGTGAAGTAAATAAAGAAATTCACGCTTTGATGTGTGGTTTTGGTATTGGTTTGTCATGGAGTACAGTAGATTGCTTCATTGATACTAATGACATATTGCCATTAGTACATACTGATGAGTATTTTAATGATGGATATCCATCTTATGATGAGTAAGTTGGATTCTATAAATTTATTTTAAGGAGGTGTTGTTTTATGACTATTGAAGAAAAATTGGCATTATTAGAAGAAACTATGGAGATGGATGCCGGTTCTCTGAGGGCAGATATGGATCTTTATGATGTTGAAGAGTATGATTCCATGTCAAAACTTTCTATTATCGTAATGATGGAAGATGAGTTTGGCGTAAAGCTGACTAGCGATATGGTTAGGGGATTTACTAATGTGCAAGATATTCTTGATTTGATGAAATAAGGTTAGCTATAAGGTGCAGGGAAGGATTTATCCACTGCACCTTATATAAGGGAAAGTTATAGGATATTTGAGAAAAAATAGTGTTTTAGACGAGGTTTATGGTGGAAAAACAATTAGCTGATCATAGTATTCCGATTGGCAGTATTAAAGAAATATTGGGTTACAATATTAGAAATAAATTAGCTGCTTTTGTGTTAATTTTTTGTTTTTGTGACTTTGTTTTGAATGCAATTTTTAACAGGATAATGGGGGAGTTTGTAGGACAGGCATTTTATAAAATGCTTATTGTTGATATGGTTTTATTGCTTCCTGTTACTTTATGTTCTTTTATGTGTGGCAAGAAAACTAAAAGTACAGTTTGGCCATTGTACTTCATAATATATTTATCTGTAATACTTACATGGATACTGCATCCAGAATATACGCCATGGTTCTTGCATGATGATTTTGGAATTTTTAGTTGTTTTTTTACTTTTTCAAGTGTGATATATATACCATTGGTATTCAGTTTGTTCAGTGATGAACGTAAACTTTTTAATTCTATTCTTGTTGCAACAAAAATTAAGTTTTGTTTTTTAGTATTGCAGTATATAACAGCGTCGATTCGTGGTTATTGGAATATTAAAAATTATTTAGGTATTGAAGAGCAATGGTCGTATAATCTTGCTTTTGGTTATGAAATGGTATTTTGCAGCATTGTTTTTTTGATAACGTATTTGTACTCATCCAAAAGATCATATTTGTGTTTGGCTTTGGTTTGCTTTTATACGATTCTTACAGCTGGATCAAGAGGACCGTGGGTGTGTGTAATCGCAATGTTGGGATTTAATTATTTAGTTTTTTGGAAAAAATATAGTATTAATAGTTTAAAGATTGTTAAATTTGCTGGAGCTATGGGCGGCTTACTTGCAATAGTATGTTTTGCAGGAAGTACAATCGTTGAATGGTTGATATCTCTTGTTACATATTTGAATATTGAATCCAGAACAATTGATATGTTAATTTCGGATTATATTTTTGACGATAATGGTCGTAATGCGTTGAGAGATGCTGCTTTAACAATGATAGATAATGGGTGGATGTTTGGATATGGAGTTTATGGAGATAGAGTTGTTATTTCTGAAGTTCATTTTATAGGATATCCTCACAACTTTTTTTTGGAGTTGTTTATTCAATTTGGAGTAATTGGAGGGGGGATTATTTTAGGGTATTTATTTTACAAAGTATTACAAATGATAAAACTTTGTGATAATGATATATATAAAATATTGCTGGTTATTTATTTGTCCAATTCTGTTAAGCTTTTGATTTCTGATTCTTTTTGGTATAACGGTGCATTTTGGTCTTTAATAGCTGTTCTTATAATCTGGAACTGGCAGCAAAAGAGAAGTTCTAAAATATGAGTGAAGTAAAAAGATTAGTAAAAAATACTATGATTATCGCAATTGGTAGTATCAGCACAAAACTAATTACTTTTGCGATGTTACCTTTTTATACTGCTTATCTGACTACTGCTGAATATGGAATATATGATTATATTTTTCAAATAGCAATGTTTGTTTTACCAGCGATTACTTTATTGATGGATGAGTCGGTTTTTAGGTTCCTGATAGATTGTAAAGATGATTATGATAAAAAAGTAGTCATATCTAATGCGCTTATTTTGGAAATTATAGGTACTGTTATCTTTGTAATATTAGCGTATGGCTTGGGTACATATTTTGAGATTAATTACTTAATTTATTCTATTGCCTATATTGTAGCTTGTGTATTAGCAACGATTGTTAATCCTATTATGCGTGGGCAAGGAAAATATACATTGTTCACACTATTCAACTCTTTAATTAGTTTATTTTTGACAATATTGAGTATCGTATTTCTTATGATTTTTAATATGGGTGTAGAAGGATTATTGCTAGCTAATACATTAGCTCATTTTATAATGTTTGTTTTGTTTTCTGTGCTCTTAAAGATATGGCTATATATTGACTTAAAATCGATTAATCTAAAAAAAATTAATGAAATGATAAGATATTCTTCACCTTTGGTACTTAATAGATTGGCATGGATTTTTATTAATATCGCAAACAGAATTATTATAATGGAGTTTTTAGGAGCAATCATAGCAGGTACATTTGCAGTTGCCTATAAGTTTCCTTTGCTTGTTTCGACTGTATATGGATTTTTTGGCGTTTCTTGGCAAGAAACGGCTGCTCGCGCTTTACACGATGGAGATGTTGGTAAATTTTACAATATGATTTATAAAAAAATTAATATGTTACTGAATGCCATTATGTTAGGTGCAATAGCATTTTTGCCAATATTATTTTATTTATTAGTAGATGATAAATTTTATGGGGCTATTGATTATATACCGGTCATGATTGTAGCAACATATTTTAATTGCTTGGCAACTTTTTTGGGGGGGATTCTAACAGCATATAAAGATACCAAAGCTATAGGGAAATCTATTGTGTATTCGCTAATTATGAATGTGTTGATAGGTTTGTTATTTATTGATTTTTGGGGGATATATTCTATTTTATTAGCTTTGCTGGTGAGCAATATCTATTTGTTTTTTGCGCGGTTAAAATATTCTAATAAATATATAAAAATAGAGAGTGATAAAACTGCTTTGGTACATGGTGCATTGTTGTTGGTGGTAGTTTATTTTTTGTTTGCCCAAAATAAATTTTGCTTCAATGTTTTAAATATTGTTATAACATGCTTATATGGAGTTTATGTTTTATACATTACTGAGATATTAATAAATATAAAAAATAGAATATATAGATATTTTGTATAAAGAAAAATTGATATTCACGGCATTTTATAATATGTTGGAGGTACTATTATGAAGGGAATTATTTTAGCTGGTGGTGCTGGAACACGTTTGTATCCTTTAACAATGGTTTCATCTAAGCAATTATTACCTGTGTATGATAAACCTATGATTTTTTACCCGTTGTCTACGTTGATGTTAGCTGGAATTAGGGATGTTTTAATTATTTCTACTCCTCAAGATATGCCCAAGTTTGAAGAACTTTTGGGTAGTGGAAAGCAAATTGGGATGAGTTTGCAATATGCGGTCCAACCTTCTCCGGATGGTTTAGCTCAGGCATTCATTATCGGTGAAAGTTTTGTGGGTGATGATACCTGCGCGATGGTACTGGGAGATAATATTTTTTATGGTAATGGTATTGGACATAAATTAAAAGAAGCTGTGAATAATGCTGAAAGCGGTATTGCAACTATATTTGGATATTATGTGGAAGATCCTGAACGATTTGGAGTCGTGGAATTTGACAAGGAAGGCAAAGCTATTTCGATAGAAGAAAAGCCACTTGAGCCTAAGAGTAATTACGCTGTAACCGGTCTGTATTTTTATCCTCAAGGTGTTGCTGAGCTGGCAAGTCTTGTTCAACCTTCTGAACGAGGTGAATTGGAAATAACTACTTTAAATCAGCTATATTTGCAACAGGAAAAGTTAAAAGTATCTCTGTTGAGTCGTGGTTATACCTGGTTTGATACAGGAACTATGGACAGTTTAATGGATGCTTCTATGTTTATTAAAACTATTGAAGAATATCAAGGTATGTCGATTGCCGCGCTAGAGGAAATTGCATATCGATATGGATGGATCGATATGGAAGCTTTAGTGAAGGCGACTGAAATGTATGGTAAATCTAATTATGGTAAACATTTAAAAGCTGTGGCTTCAGGAAGGGTTTTGGGTTAATCATGAATATTATCGTTACCGGAGGAGCAGGATTTATAGGCTCTAATTTTATATTTTATATGCTTGAGAAATATCCTGATTATCGCATTATTTGTTTAGATAAGCTTACTTATGCAGGTAACTTATCTACGTTAGCGAGTATTATGGATAATCCTAACTTTCGTTTTGTTAAAGTAGATATTTGTGATCGTTTAGCAGTTGAAATGCTTTTTGAGGAAGAACGGCCTGATATTGTAGTGAATTTTGCGGCTGAATCCCATGTGGATCGCTCTATTGAAAATCCGGGTATTTTTTTGCAAACTAATGTAATGGGTACAGCTGTTCTGATGGATGCTTGCCGTAAGTATGGTGTTGTCCGTTATCATCAGGTTTCTACTGATGAGGTTTATGGTGATTTGCCATTGGATAGACCGGATTTGTTTTTTACAGAAGAAACCCCTATTCATACAAGTTCTCCTTATAGCAGTTCTAAAGCCGGTGCAGATTTATTGGTACTTGCATACCATTGTACTTATGGCTTACCAGTAACAGTTTCACGTTGTTCTAACAATTATGGTCCTTATCATTTCCCTGAAAAACTTATACCTTTAATGATTGTCAATGCTTTGAATAATAAGCCTTTACCAGTTTATGGTGAAGGTATTAATGTGCGCGACTGGCTGTATGTTGAAGATCACTGTAAGGCAATCGACTTGATCATTCATAAAGGCAGAGTAGGTGAAGTTTATAATATTGGTGGTCATAATGAGATACGTAACATTGATGTAGTTAAGTTAATATGCAAAGAACTTGGTAAATCTGAAAGTTTGATCACTCATGTTACAGACCGTGATGGACATGATATGCGCTACGCTATTGATCCGACCAAGATTCATAATGAATTAGGTTGGTTTCCAGAGACAAATTTTATTGATGGCATTACGAAAACGATTAAGTGGTATTTGGAAAATAAAAAGTGGTGGCAGGATATTATTGTGGGAGAGTATAAGGACTATTATAAAAGAATGTACACTGAACGATCATGAGATGTTTGCAAAGGAACTGCTAACTATTGTCTTTCAGTTCACCGGTAAATAAAAAAGCTGTAATAGTCAGTTAAATGATTATTACAGATGAAACGTGTTGTTTATACAATATGTTAAAAAACAGGAGGCGTACATAGGATGAATAAGTTTTTAATGGCGGGTATAGTTGCCGCAATGGCAGCAGCTACCAGTGTGGTAACAGCGTCGCCGCTGGTAACGGCAAATGTGCCGCTGGACAGCAGATATTACAGATATATCGACAAACTGGAAGGAATGGGTTATATCAAAGACATGCCGACAGGCACCAGACCTTACAGCCGTCTGGATATGGCAAAATGGATCATGGAAGCACAGCATAAAGCACAGACGAAACCAATGCCAGGCTATCTGAAAACTTATTATGAAGAAATGCGCGCCGATCTGGCAGAAGAAATTGCTTATTTACAGGGTGCAAATACAGACTATGGCAGCAACATCAAGCTGCGTGCTGTCGAAGCCAGGCTGGCTTATGGCGATATGCGGCAGGATTCCTATCGCTACCGTAAGGGTATCAATGCTTCCTGGCAGCCGCTGAACCGCAATAACAACGGCTATAGGTATGGCGACGGCATTAATATTATCGGCGCAGCAGAGATCTCCGGCAGTTTGAATAAAGATCTGGCGCTGAGCCTGACGCCAAGGTTCAGCTATGATAAAGATCAGCATGGTGACGCCAGTATTGAAGAAGGCTATGTAAAAACACATCTGGGCGTCTGGGGGATAGAACTTGGCAAGCAGGCTGTGCAGTGGGGAAAAGCGCCCTTTGCTATGAGTAACAATGCAACGCCGCAGACGATGCTCAAGCTGAATCTACTGGAACCGCACACCTTTGATAACGGGTTTTTAAAATTTCTGGGTAAAGCTAATGTCAACGTTTTTTACAGCCGTTTGGAAGGTAATCGGGCAGACAAAGCGCATACTGCCGGGATAGCAAACTGGCAGCGTGAAAAGGATCATGCCGGGCTGCTGGGAGTAAGGGTTGATATAGTGCCGACAGATAACTTGTCTTTAGGTCTTGAACGTGTATCCATGTTCAAGTCTTTAAATAAGCATTGGATACTGGGTGATAATGCCGAGAGTGACGACCAGTGGAACGATATTGGCGGTATAGACCTGCGTTACCGTTTTCCTGGTGTCCAGCTTTACGGCTCTTTGTATGGCGAAGATCAGGCCGGCGGGTTCCCCAGTGAGCATGCCCGCAGTGTCGGTGTGTATTTCCCGCAGCTGTTTGGCGGTGACGGTTGCTGGGATATGCGTCTGGAGCTGAGTGATACTAATAATTGGTGGTATGGACACTGGTATCTTGTTAATGGCTGGACCTATAAAGACGATATTCTGGGTGATGCCATGGGTAAAAATACCAGGAAATATTATGGCAGTATCAGCCATTATCTGGCTAACGGCGACAGGATCGGTTTGGAATATACCAGTATGGATATGGACCGTGCTGCTGCCAGTAATCCGCGTGTACATGAAGTGCAGCTGACCTATGCGAAAAAGCTGAATAAGTCTTTGTATCTGGATAGCGTACTTGGATATGCCAAAATCAAAAATGCGGATTATACCAGTGGACGCAGTGACAGCAGCAAACTGGTAGCTGTAGGCTTGCGCTGGCAATATTGATAGAGTTACAGAGCAACGGTCAGTAAGTAAAAGCAGTATTTTGTAAAAATAAAGATAGGAAGATTTTAGAATGTATATCAAACGCTATTTGGAGACGACAATTGAAAAACTGAGCGGTTGTTGTAAGGTACTTCTGGTTAC
>ERZ857827.338-NODE-338-length-69403-cov-6.488031_pt1 | contig 69403 bp, 65 predicted proteins | sample MGYA00519761_ERZ857827 | MGnify/ENA primary metagenome ERZ857827 (study PRJEB31778, sample SAMEA3449370) | human gut metagenome | biome: human gut; feature: human-associated habitat; material: faeces | place: United Kingdom | collected 2010/2012 ... | reverse complement strand
CCTGCCCTGAAAACCGCCGAGCCGTGGTGCAGGAGGGGCAGACCGTGGCCGACCTGCAATTGGAATACGACCGCAGCTTCCACACCCTGGAGGCCGCCAACCCCACGCTGGATCTGGACGATCTGAAGGCCGGCCAGACCGTGTGCGTGCCGCCGGTCAACCTGCCCTGCGCGCTGCCCGCCAGCGTGGTGCTGGGAGAGGGCGAAACGCTGGAAAGCCTTTCCGTGCGCTTTAACCTGCCGGTGGCCACCCTGCTGCGCGCCAATCCCTGCCTGGCCCCGGATGACTTTTCCCAGGGCGTTACCGTCAAGCTGCCCCAATAACGGGGACGCATCTGCCCGGAGGCGCGCCGCGTCCTCGGGCAGTTTGTGTTATCATATACTTGTGCTTCCAACAATGCCTGAGCGCTTTCCCATTTCTCGGGGAAGCGCTTTTTTATGGCCGTAAAACATGTAAAATCATGTTCGCGCGCCGCTTTCATGTTGCGCGCGGCAAAGCAATTGGGTATAATGGGTGAGTATGCAAATGTTATGCGCGAGGGAAGGATGAACTTGCCAATGATCAGGAAAATGCTTTCGCTTCTATGCGTCGCCGCGTTGCTGTGCGGTCTGCTGCCCGCCGCCCTGGCAGAGGACACGGCGGAGAGCTTTTACGGCTATTTTCGCGATGCGCGCTGGATGCGCGCTGAGCCGCGGCCCAACACCCCCAACGTTGTCAACATCCCCGCGCGTTCGGTGCTCAAGCTCACCCCTGTGAACGACAGTTATGCTGCCACCTCCTATGACGGCAAAACCGGCTATGTCCATATGAAGGACTGCGTGCAGGTGGAATATAACGACCCCACGGCCGAGGATGCGCAGTCCATCGAGGGCTTTTTCGGCACGCCCGTGCGCATGCGCGCCCAGCCCCTGGCCGATACCACCACGCTGGATATTCTGCCCGCGGACGTGCGCTTCCGCGTGGTACCCGTGACGGACGAATACGCCTATATCGAATATAACGGCAAATCCGGCTATGTCTATATCCGCGATTTCATGCAGATGGAATACAAGCACGGCGAGGTAACGCCCTACGTCGCCTTCTCCGACGAGCCGGTCAGCGCCTATGCATCCCCCTGCTACGGCGCGGCTGCGCTGCATGAGATTACCCCCTATGCGCCGGTCATCGTAAACGGCTATGACGGCGACCACCTGACGGTGGATATTGAAGGGCAAACGCTGTATGTGGAAGCAGGCGAACTGACCATCCTGGGCGAGGACTTTACGGTAGCGCCCTTTGAGGCCAAGACCAGCGAAAAGGCCGTGCTGTATGAATATCCCCTGGAAAACGCCCTGCAGCTGGCTGATATCAAAAAGAACGCCCCGCTGACGGTGACGGCCTTCCATGGCGTATACGCCCGCGTGACCGATGGTGAACACGAAGGCTATCTGCACTATGACAAGCTCAAATCTACCAACAGCACCAAGGCCGCCCTGGCCGAGCTGCAAAAGCACATGGAGCGCATCGAGGCGCAGCGCTTTTTGAACGTAGCGCTGACCATGATGGATGAAAGCAACCCCGTGCTGCTGGCCTACAACGAAAACTGTGGCGGCAGCGTCAGCGCGCGCTTCAAGTACGGCTGTCCCTATCTGTTTGCCGGCTCCAACGAGTCGTCCCTGCTGCGCCCGCGCTACGCCTCGCAGGACAGCCATTATTACAGCACATCCAAGCTGTACCTGGGCGGCTTTGACTGCATCGGTTTCGCCCGCTGGGTGCACAACCAGGTGGGCATGAAAAAGCTGCCCGCCATCAGCGAAACCCGAAACGCCGCCAAGCCCAACCGCATCGATATGCAGGATCTGCCCTCCGCCCAGTGGGCGCAGCGCATGAAGGTGGGCGACTCCATCAACCTGGCCGGTCAGGGCGGCGGCTATCATGTGATGATCTACATCGGCACGCTGCGTGATTTCGGCTTCACCGCCGAGCAGGTGGGCGAGCAGTTGGCCCCCTATCTGGACAACCCGCTGACCATCCACTGCGGCATGAACAACTACCACACCGCCTGGTATACCCAATACCTCAAGGACGAAAACCTCACCTCCGTCACCCCGCCCGACGGCGGCGTAACCATCTCCATCCTGGGCATTCCCTACGACAGCGTGCCCAACACCGAGACCATGTGGAAGGGCACCAGCAACGTCAAAACCTTCTACTGGTTCGATCTGCTGGGCTACAACCTGACGGTGATCAACCCCGACAGCGAGGCCTTCCGCTGGTACTCGGTATACCGCAACACAGAAAAATAATACACTTTAAGAACGGGCGATCAATGCATGTATGATATCATTGTAATCGGCGCGGGGCACGCGGGCTGCGAGGCTGCGCTTGCCTGCGCGCGCATGGGCTGCGAAACGCTGCTGTTTACCCTCAATCTGGATGCGGTAGCCCTGATGGCCTGCAATCCCGCCATCGGCGGCACGGGCAAGGGACATCTGGTGCGCGAGGTAGATGCGCTGGGCGGCGAAATGGGCCGCGCCATCGACGATACCACCCTGCAAAGCCGCATGCTCAACCGCAGCAAGGGCCCGGCTGTGCATTCCCTGCGCGCGCAGGCCGATAAGCGCGAATACCAGAAGCGCATGAAGCGCGCGCTCTTTGCCCAGGATCATCTGACCGTCCGCCAGGGCGAAGTGATCCGTCTGGAAACTCAGGGGGGACGCATCAGCGCAGTCCTAACCAAAACGGGCGATCATATTCCCTGCCGCGCCGCCGTGGTATGCACGGGCGTATATCTGAAGGGTAAAATCTTCATCGGTGAGGCGCAGTGGGAGGGCGGCCCGCAGGGGCTGCTGCCCGCAACAGGATTGAGCGAAAGCCTGGCCGATCTGGGCTTCACCCTGCGCCGTTTCAAGACCGGCACGCCCGCCCGCGTAGACGCACGCTCCATCGATTTTTCCGCCATGGAACCGCAGCCCGGTGACGAGCCGCCCGTGCCCTTCTCCTTTTTGACCGATCACGCGGTAGAAAACCGCATGATGTGCTACCTAACCTACACCAATCCCCGCACGCACGAAATCATCCTGCAAAACCTGGATCGCGCGCCCATGTTCAACGGCGCGATTCAATCCCTCGGCCCGCGCTATTGCCCCTCCATCGAAAGCAAGATCGTCCGCTTCCGCGACAAGGAGCGCCATCAGCTGTTCTTGGAGCCAGAGGGCTATAACGACGCGGAATGGTACGTGCAGGGCATGTCCTCCAGCCTGCCCGAGGATGTGCAGTGGGCGATGTACCGCACCATTCCGGGCCTGGAGCACTGCGTCCTGACCCGCCTGGCCTATGCCATCGAATACGACTGCATCGATTCCACCGTCCTATCCCCCTCGCTGGGCGCGCTGCAGGTGCCGGGGCTGTACCTGGCCGGCCAGGTCAACGGCACCTCGGGCTACGAGGAAGCCGCCGCGCAGGGCATTCTGGCGGGCATCAACGCCGCCCATTATGTGCTGGCGCGCGAGCCGCTGCTGCTGACCCGCGATCAGGCGTATATCGGCGTGATGGTCGATGATCTAACCACCAAGGGCACGGACGAACCCTACCGCATGATGACCAGCCGTGCCGAGCATCGGCTGTACCTGCGACAGGATAACGCCGATCTGCGCCTGACGGCCCGCGCGCACGCCATTGGCCTGGCCAGCGATGAGCGTATGCGCCGTATGGAGGAAAAGGCGCGCCAGACGGAGGAAATTCTGGCCTATCTGCGCGATACCCGCCGCGATGCGCTACTGCGCCATCCCGAAAACAGCATCGACGCGCTGCTGCCCGATCCTGCGCAGTATGCTCCCGGCGCGCGCCAGCAGGCCGAAATCCAGGTGAAATACGAGGGCTACCTGCAAAAAGAACAGGCTGCCATCCTCAAGGCTCGTGCCATGGAGGAAAAGCTGCTGCCTGCCGACGCGCCCTATATGGATATCACAGGGCTGCGCATGGAAGCCCGGCAGAAGCTGTCCGCCCAGCGCCCCGTATCGCTGGCCCAGGCGGCGCGCATTCCGGGCGTCTCCCCGGCCGATGTGGCCGTGCTGATGGTGTGGCTGAAAAAGCGGGAGAGTTCGCAGAACGCATAATCTTTTCAAGAGGGCTTTTACCCTCTTTTTCATTTATCTGCGCAAAAGTCTGCCATTTTCTACGGTATATTGCCCCCCGTTTGCGCGTATCCTGATGAGTATCCAGCTTTGTTTTCAACTTGCTTGCCGTCATCAGGGAGGGGAGCCTATGAATCCATATACCGTCGTTCCGCCGCGCATCAGTCAGGGGCTGAAGGATTGGCAATCGCTTTTGCCCGAGCCGCTGAGCGGGGATCAGCCTCTTCGCACCGCGCGGCTGATGCTTGCCGCCGCCGTGCTTTCGGATATGCCCGAAGCGTCGCTGGAGGTAAGAGCGGATTTTCTGCGCGAGACCGCGCTGATTCGCCGCGTGGAATGGCAGCAGCGGCTGCAATTTCTTTCGCTTCTGCCGCGTGAGCGCCCCTGCGAGCGCGTGCTGCTGGCGCTGTTTATGCTGACCGAGCTGACCGCCGCCGCGGCCCAGCGCGAAACGCATCCTCGCGCCCGCGCGGCCATGGATTTTCTGCTGCCTGAGGCCTGCGATATGCTGTACCGCACGGCCAATCTGCTGTCACTGGAATACGGCGTATCTGCCGATGAAAAGCTGGGCGGCATGGCCGAGCTGATGCCCGGCCGCCCGTGTATCGCCGCCCATCGTCACCCCTATGACGAAGTACAGCCGCCCATCGAACGCGCGCAGGCAAGCCCACAAACCCTGCTGTCGCTGTTCCTGCTGTCCTGCGCGGCGCGCTATGCCGCTCGTCTGTCTGCCGGCGCGCTGGGCGAAAGCCGTGAGCATGCTCGCGCGCTATATGCGGAGCTATCGCTGATCCTGACCGAGCACGCCACCCAATACGCCAGCCTGCTGGGACACGCGGGCGATCCCTGCGAGGCGCTGACGCTGCGCGCCTATGCGCTGTGCTACGCGCTGGACGGTCTGCGCGCACAGGAGGAGGATGCCGCCCTGCGCGCCATATACGATCAGGCGTTTTACGCCCAATGCGCGCATCTGCACAAGGCGCGGCGGCTGTATCTGCGCGCATATGAAGGGCAGGAGCCGCCCCTCGTCGATCAGGAACTGCCCCCGCCGCTGATTCTCCAGCCCAACAAGGGCTATATCCGCGGCGCGCTGCGCATGGTAGGCGTTACCCTGCGGCGCGGCCAGCGCCTGCCCGTAGGCGTGCTGCCCAACGGCGCGGATTTCTTTCGCTATCAGAAGCGCATGAACCCCGATGTGATGCGCGTGCCCAGCCATGCAGTGGTGGCGGAGCATATCCGCCGCACGGGGCAGGATTTCCGCGTGGAACTGGCGCCGCATCCGGTGGAGCTAATGCGCAACCGCGCAGTGGACCAGGTGCGCGTGGGGCGCTAAAAGGGCGTTAAAAACTTTAGAAAATGCGGAACCTGCCATCCGCGCGCCCGTCTAACAGGATGTAAGCGCTCAGGCGCTGCAAAAGAAGAAAGGATGCGTGATTCTAATGATGAAGAAGCTGCTTTGCGCAATGCTGACCCTGATGCTGTTTGCCCTCTCCTGCGTTCCCGCCCTGGCTGAAGCGCCCGCGCCGAGTGTCGGCGGCTGGAGCGTCAACACCGGGGACCCCGCCGATATCCCCCAGGAGGTGCTGGACGCCTTCAGCAAGGCCGTCGAGGGGCTGACCGGCTGCGTCTATGAGCCCATCGCCCTGCTGGCCAGCCAGGTGGTTGCCGGCATGAATTACTGCCTGCTGTGCCGCCTGACCGTGGTTTATCCCGATGCGCAGCCCACCTACGCGCTGGTGTATGTGTACCAGAACATCGAGGGCGCGTGCGAGCTGGCGCGCGTGGAGGACATCACCTTCTCCATCCAGGAGCCCGTTGCTGAGTAAGCCCTTCAAACGTACCGACGCGCATTCTTCGATTGATCGGAGAATGTGCGTTTTCTTTATATGATCGTACATATTCCATCTTGCCATTCGTCCCGAAAGCTGGTAAAATAGCAGAGAACTGCGTATTACGCGAAAAATGCCTGCCGGTTTATGGATTACGGCGCGCTGTTTTCGCCGTTCGATCAGACATGGTGATCGAACAATCGAAAATCGACGGAGGATCGTATGATCGGATTTAAGGAAGAAACGCTGCATTTTGACGTGGTGATCGTCGGCGGCGGTATGACGGGTCTGTGCGCGGCCATCGCCAGCGCGCGCCACGGCGCGAAGACCGCGCTGGTGCAGGATCGCCCGGTGCTGGGCGGCAACGCCAGCAGCGAAATCCGCATGCACATCTGCGGCGCAACCGCCAACATGAAAAAGCCCGAGCTGAGCGAGGGCGGCATCGTGCACGAGCTGATGCTGAGCAACAAGCGCGTGAACGACAGCTATAATTTTTCCATCTGGGACGCGGTGCTGTTCCAGGCCGCCAAGAACGAAAAGAACCTGACGCTGCTGCTCAACACCACCATGCATGCCGCCACCTGTCAGGACGGCGAAATCACCTGCATCGAGTGCTATCAGATGAGCACCGAAAAGCGGCTGCTGATTCATGGCAAAATCTTTGCCGACTGCACGGGCAACGGCACCCTGGGCGCTTTTGTGGGCGTAAAGAGCCGCACAGGCAGCGAGGGCAAGGCGGAGTTTAACGAGCCGCACGCTCCCGAGCAGCCCAACCAGGATCGCATGGGCAACACCCTGCTGTTCAAGGCCGCCAATGTGGGCCATCCCGTCAAGTTCATCCCGCCCGTGGACGCCATGCACTTTACCGAGGAGCAGCTGCGCTATCGCAAGCACAGCGCGGATGTGCCCAAGGAAGTGCTGGCCAAGGCCAGCGAAAACGAAATCTGGATGCTCTTTGACGGCTACTGCCAGGATTACGGATACTGGTGGATCGAAATCGGCGGCGAAAGCGCCGATATCATCAGCGAGTACGAGGACATCCGTGATCAGCTGGTGCGCGCGGTATACGGCGTGTGGGATCACATCAAGAACGGCGGCAACCACGGCGCGGAAAACTACGAGCTGGTATGGGTAGGCATGCTGCCCGGCGTGCGCGAAAGCCGCCGTCTGGAGGGCGACTACATGCTCAACGAAAACGACGTGCTGGGCAACCGCATCTTTGACGACGCTGTAGCCTACGGCGGCTGGCATGTGGATAACCACGTTCCCGGCGGCCTGTACGCCTTTGATAAGATTCCGTCGTTTGTATACGAATTTGACGGCGCGTACACCATCCCCTACCGCTCCTACCTGGCCAAGGGCTTCAAAAACCTGTATATCGGCGGCCGCGCGCTGAGCTCCTCCAAGCTGGCCATGGCTACCAGCCGCGTAATGGGCACCTGCGCCATTGGCGGCCAGGCTATCGGCACGGCGGCCGCGCAGGCCATCCAGAAGGGCTGCGATATCCGCGCAATCGATATCGCTGAATTGCAGCAGACCTTGATCCGCGACGACTGCTATATTCCCGGCTTTGCCAACACGGACAAGGCCGATCTGGCGCAGACCGCCGCCGTAACGGCCTCCAGCGCGCAGGAGAATTATCCCGCCGCCAATGTGCTCACCGGCGTCACCCGCGATATCAACGGCTGCACCAACGCCTGGCATTCGGATGGGCTGAGCACGCAGGGCGAATGGCTGCAGCTGTCGCTGGCCGCGCCCGCCCCCGTGCGCACCGTGCAGCTGGTGTTTGATTCCAACTTCAACCTGGAAAAGAAAATTTCCCTGTCCTCCCGCCGCATCCGTCAGCAGCAGGTAGGCGTGCCGGTGGAGCTGGCGCGTGATTATGATGTAGCGCTGCTGCGCGATGGCAAGGTGGTTGCCTGTAAGCATCTGCGCGATAATTATCAGCGCCTGTGCCATGTGCAGTTTGAGGGCGAGGAATGCGATACGGTGCGCGTAACGGTGCGCGCCACCAACGGCATAAGCGAAGCGCGCATCTTTGAAGTGCGCGTATACGCCTAAAAGGAGGGGTTAAATATGCGGCTTTCCACTTCTACCAACATCATGAATTTTGATCACGGCAAGCCCTACATGGTATCCTTTGAGCACGCGGTCAGCACGTGCGCGGCGGCGGGCTATCGCTATCTGGACGTAAACCTGTGCGGCATGAGCCGCGCGGGCAAGCGCTTTGCCCCCATGACCGAGGACAACTGGGAGGAGCAGGCGCATGCCTGGCGCAAGCTGGCCGATGATATCGGCGTGCGCTTTCTGCAGGGTCATGCGTTTTTCAGCATCGGCGGGCCGGTTGCCCCCGGCGAAGTGCCCGGCGGCGATTTCGGCGAGGAAATGATGCGCCGCAGCGTGCTGGCGGCCGAAATATTGGGCGTGGAATACCTGGTGGTGCATCCCTTCACGGTGATGGACGGCGACCGGCTGCTGCTGGATGAGAGCAAACGCGCCAACCTTGCCTACTTCCGCCGCTGGCATGAATTCTTCCACGCACATCATGTGGGCATGGCCATTGAAAACATGAACACACTGGGCAAGGGTCCCTCGCCGTTTTCCAACATCGATAACCTGATTGAGCTGATCGATGCGATCAACGCCCCGGATGTAGGCGCGTGCCTGGATACGGGCCACGCTCACACCAGCGGCTACAGTCCTGCCGATTGCGTGCGCCGCCTTGGCAGCCGCCTGCGCGCCACGCATATCAACGATAACCATGCCGGCGACCGCGACGAGCATATCGCCCCCTTCATGGGCACCATCGACTGGCCCGCGCTGGTGGCCGCGCTGCGCGAAATCCACTACGCGCACGATTTCTCCTTTGAAACGCAGAATCTCACTTCGCCCTTCCCCATGCGCATTCAGGGCGATCTGATCCGCTTCTCCTACACGCTGGGCGAATATCTGCTGTCGGACGAGCTGTTTACCGACGCGGACGCGCTTGCGAAATATTAAACCAGACAAAACAAACCGCCGGATAGGAGCCCTCATGCCCCTGTCCGGCGGTTTGTCATTTGCACAAAAGCAACACAACCATACAGAAATGCCCTGCTAATTCGCCGCTTTCATAAGGTCGATCAATTCATAAAAAACACGTTTTTGTTCAGCTGATAAGCCCTTCCAGGCTTCAAATAATTGCAGTTGATCCTCCGTCAGTTCCACTAACCTTCCATCAGCAAAAAACTGGGAAAGCGTAATGCCAAAGCCGCTGCAAATCGCTTCCAGGGTAGAAATAGAGGGCGTGGTATTGCGATTGAAGATATTCGCGACCGTGGATTGCGACAGCCCCGAAGCAATAGCCAGGCGATATTCGCTCCAGCCCCGCTCCTCCATCAAAGCCCTGATTCGTGCCTTTGCATCCATCCGCATCCCTCCTGTTTATATATTATTGCTCAAATGAGTTATAATATAGAGGGATTTTGTATTGACTTTATTACTCTATTGAGTTATAATGGCTATAACAGCCAGTGCAAAAGGCTTCAGATTACGAAAGGGTGGATAGACAATGGCACTGATTCAATGCCCCGAATGCGGAAAAGAAATCTCCGACAAAGCCCAAGCGTGCCTGCACTGTGGGAAACCAATGCAAAAGGAGAAAGAATATATATTAGATGTTTCTTTGCCAGGCTCTTGCAAAGCTGCCAACTTCTTTAAAGGCATTGCATGGTTCCTTTGGATCGGAGGGGTAATACTAGCAATAGTTACAAGCATTGTTTCGGAATATGGCTATCGTACTTCTTTTAAATGGTCAAATTTCCTTACAGTTATTCTAAGCTATTTGCTTTATGGCGGCGGATGCTATTGCATGGCAACGGTTATAGACTACATTTATGGTATATACTCTGCTATTATCACGTTGAGACTGAAACACGAATGGACATCTAATAAGCCTGAATACCACATGTCTTCATTATCAGAATCCCACACATCCTCGAATAAGCCTAAATCCCGCATGCCCTTGATTTCGGAATCCTACATGTCCTCGTCTTTAGACAGAGAATAATCCCCGGGAATTCCTATCCAAGCATAAACAAAGACGGCCTGATCATTTACCGGCCGTCTTTTGAATTTCTTATTTATATACTCTTACGCCTTTTTATTCAGCTCATCCCGCAGATAGCCCGCCAATATCTCCACAATGCGGGCATTTTTGCCGCCGCGGGTGACGATCACGTCCGCGTCGTTTACATAGTTGCGGATGTACTTTTCATACATGGGCTTTACGGTGGTCAGGTACTGCTCACCGATGTTTTCAATCTGGCGGCCGCGGTCGCGGATATCGCGCTTGATGCGGCGCAGCAGGCAGATATCCGGCTCTACATTGATATAGAGCTTGAGGAACATCATCTTGGTCAGCCGCTCGTCAAAGAAGGCGTGAATGCCCTCCACAATCAGCACGTCGGCAGGCTTGATGATCTCGCTGCTTTCGGTGCGGCGGTGCTGGGTAAAATCATATGCCTTGCGGGTAACGCTTTGCCCGGCCATGAGCATGCGCGCATCCTGATACAGCAAGTCGTGATCAAAGATAAACGGCTCATCGTAATTGAGCTTGGTTCGTTCTTCAAACGTTAATTCGGGATGATCCAGATAATATGCGTCCTGATTCAGCAGCGCGCTGCTGGCGCCAATCGCCCGGCAAAGCTCCTTTGCCAGGGTGGTTTTGCCCGAGCCGCTCGCGCCGCAAATGCCGATGAACACCATGGGGCTTGTCACCTCCGATTTCTACCTATAGAATACCGCAGGGCGGCGGAATCTGTCAAGAAAAAACATCCTTCGCGCTTTCGCAGGCAGGCCGGGCGAAAGCAGCGCGTTTTCCGGGCAAAACGCTTGCAAATCTGCGCTATGGGTGTTATAATGATACACTGTGTGCGAATGCTTATCGCGCCGCGCACGGATTGATCCGCAAATTTGCGCAGGAGGGTTCTACATGTCTTATACCGTCGAAAAAATCGCGAGCAATAAAGTGAAGCTCTCGTTTGTGGAGAGCGCTGAGTCCTTTGACGCGGCCGTCGAAAAGGCCTATCTGAAGGATCGCAGCAAGATCAACGTTCCCGGCTTCCGCAAGGGCAAGGCCCCCCGCAAGCTGATTGAGAATATGTACGGCGAAGGGGTGTTCTATGACGACGCCTTCGAGCTTGTCGCCCAGCCCGCCTACGAAGAGGCCATCAAGGCTGAAAACCTTCAGGTTGTGGATCGTCCCCAGGTAGATGTGCAGCAGATCGGCGCCGGTCAGGAGCTGAAGTATACCCTGGAGGTATTCGTAAAGCCCGACGTGACGCTGGGCGAATACAAGGGCGTAGCCGTTGAAAAGAACGTGGAAAAAGTGACCGACGAGGCCGTGGACGCCCGCATCCAGAACGATGTGGAGCGCGCCAGCACCACCCAGGATGTGACCGACCGCGCCGTTGAAAACGGCGATATCGTAAACTTGGACTACGCCGGCAGCGTGGATGGCGTCGCCTTTGAGGGCGGCACCGCGCAGGGTCAGTCCCTGACGATCGGCTCGGGCATGTTCATCCCCGGCTTTGAAGAGCAGATGGTGGGCATGAACATCGGCGAGGAGCGCGACCTGAGCGTTAAGTTCCCCGAGCAGTATCATGCCGACAACCTGGCCGGCAAGGACGCTGTGTTCCATGTGAAGGTTAACGGCATCCAGACCAAGGTTCGCCCCGAGCTGGACGACGATTTCGCCGCCGATGTGTCCGAGTTTGACACCTTCGAGGCCTACAAGGCCAACATCGTGGCCGACCTTGAAAAGAACGCCGCCGACCGCGCCGAAGCCAACCTGGAAGACGCGCTGGTGCAGAAGGTGGTTGACGCTGCCGACTGCGATATCCCCGACGCGATGATTCAGGATGAAATCACCACCATGCTGCGCGAGATGGAAATGCGCATGATGTACCAGGGCATCCGCTTTGAGGATTACCTCAAGTACACTGGGCAGACCCTGGATCAGGTGCGCGAAAACTACAAGCCCGAAGCCGCCAACCGCGTAAAGACCCAGCTGGTGCTGGAAGCCGTGGCCAAGGCTGAAAACATCGTTCCCACCGATGAAGATGTGGACGAAGCCATCGCCGATCAGGCCAAGCGCGTAAACCGCGACGTGGAAGAATTCAAGGCTTCCCTGTCCGAACAGCAGAAGGAATACCTGAAGGAAACCGCCGGCATCAAGAAGGTTATCGACTTCCTGAAGGCCAACGCTGTCATCACCGAAAAGGCCGCCGAAGAAAAGGCCGAGTAAGTCCATCAGCTGAAAACGGAAATTTTTATGCGAGCGCGGGCATAAAACCCGCGCTTGCGTCATATGCTTGTTAGGGTACTCCCCGGGAGGATTATAAATTCATGAGCATTCTCATCCCCAATGTAGTAGAACGCACCAGCAACGGCGAACGCGGCTATGATCTGTATTCCCGCCTTCTGAAGGATCGCATCATCTTTCTGACGGATGAAATCACCGATCAGGTAGCCAATATCGTCGTGGCGCAGCTGCTGTTTCTGGAGATGGATAACCCCGACGCCGATATCTCGCTTTATATCAACAGCCCCGGCGGCTCCATCACGGCTGGCATGGCCATTTACGACACCATGAACTACATCAAGTGCGATGTGCGCACGGTGTGCGTGGGCATGGCCGCCTCCATGGGCGCCTTCCTGCTGATGGCGGGCGAAAAGGGCAAGCGCCTGGCGCTGCCCAACAGCGAGGTCATGATCCATCAGCCCCTGGGCGGCGCCAGCGGACAGGCCACCGATGTGGAAATCCGCGCCAAATGGCTGCTGCGCACCAAGGAAAAGATGACCCGCCTGATGAGCGAAATGACCGGCCAGGATCAGGAAAAGCTGCGCGCCGACTGCGAGCGCGACTATTTCATGACCGCCGAGGAAGCGCTCAATTACGGCATCATCGACCAGATCTACTATCCCCGCAAAAAGAACGCTTGAGGTGAGCCATGCCCAAGGATGAATTCACCACGCGCAGGCTGCATCGGTGCAGCTTCTGCTACAAAACGCAGGATCAGGTACGCCGTCTGGTAGCCGGCCCCGATGTATACATCTGCGATGAGTGCATCAAGCTGTGCTATGATATCATTGCCGACGACGTAACCCCCATGAGCACCGCCGCGCCCGATTCGCCCTCCCTGCCGCTGCCCTCCGAAATGAAGGCCGTGCTGGATGAGTATGTGATCGGGCAGGACGAGGCCAAGCGCACGCTGTGCGTGGCCGTATATAACCACTATAAACGCATCAACGCCCCCCAAAAGGCCGGGGATGTGGAACTGCAAAAATCCAACATCCTCATGGTTGGCCCAACCGGCTGCGGCAAGACCTATCTGGCCCAGTCGCTGGCGCGCATTCTGAACGTGCCCTTTGCCATTGCCGACGCCACGGCGCTGACCGAAGCCGGCTATGTGGGCGAGGATGTTGAAAATATCCTGCTGCGCCTGATTCAGGCAGCCGACGGCGATATTCGCGCGGCGCAGCGCGGCATCATCTATATTGACGAAATCGACAAGATCTCCCGCAAGGGCGAAAACGTGTCCATCACCCGCGACGTCAGCGGCGAGGGCGTGCAGCAGGCGCTACTCAAGATCCTCGAGGGCACGGTTGCCAACGTGCCCCCTCAGGGCGGCCGCAAGCACCCGCAGCAGGAGTTCATGCAGATCGATACCACCAACATCCTCTTCATCTGCGGCGGCGCGTTCGATGGCCTTGCGCCCATCATTCAGCAGCGCATCGGTTCGCGCACGCTGGGCTTTGGTGCCAAGCTGACGGGCGATTCCGCGGCGGACGTGGGCAATGTCCTGCGTCAGCTGCGCCCCGAAGATCTGATGAAGTTCGGCCTGATTCCCGAGTTCGTGGGCCGTCTGCCTGTGGTGGTCACGCTGGATCAGCTGGATGAATCGGCGCTGGTACGCATCCTGACCGAGCCGCGCAACGCGTTGGTTAAGCAGTATGCCAAGCTCCTGGAGCTGGACGGCGTGTCCCTCTCCTTCGATCAGGACGCGCTGACGGCCATTGCGCACATGGCGATGCAGCAAAAGAGCGGCGCGCGCGGCCTGCGCGCGATCATCGAAAAAGCGCTGCTGGATACCATGTTCGATCTGCCTGGCCAAAACGATGTGACCGCCTGCCATGTAACGGGCGATGTGATTACCGCCGGCGCCAAGCCGCAGCTGACCCGCGCCGCGCATAGCGCGCGCACCCTGCGCAGCAAAAAGCCCGCCGCGCTGCCCGAAGAAAAAAAGGAAGCGCCTGATGCGGTATAACGCAGCCCATTCTATCGATTTCATGTAGAACCCCTACCACTCATAACGCTGGCCGCACAGTTTTTCGGAATTGTGCGGCCGTTTTTTGCGGATTTCTGTAATGGGATTGTTCTGCCTAAGACGATATGATAGAATATTCATGAGCCAATCACGCCACATCAGCCTGGCATTTTGTCCATCAAAGCTCAGGGAAGTAAAAAATGATCTTGTTCTTTTCTGCAACCGGAAATTGCAAGTATGTTGCAGCCCGCCTTGCGCAGGCTGCCGATCAGGAAATGCTTTCCATTGTAGACTGCATCCGGGAAAACCGTTATGCCTTCCAGGATCAAACCATCGGCGTGATCTCGCCCACCTATGATTGGGGCCTGCCAAGCATTGTCAAGAAGTTTCTGGAAAAGGCCTCTTTTCAAACGGGTTACCTGTATTTTATCGCCACCTATGGCACAACGCCCGGCGCAGCCGGATACATGGCCAGCAAAGCCATACGCGGCTGCAAAATCAATGCGTACTATGCTGTCCGGATGCCCGATACCTGGACGCCGATCTTTGACCTTTCCACGCCGGAAAAGATAGAAAAATATACCCAAACCACCGAATCTGCCATAGACAGCGTCATCCGCTGCATCAAAGCGCGGCACACCAACCGGCATATGTCCCCGCGCACCCCGGCATGGATCACGCAGCTGATCGCCCAGCCCCTTTTATAATCACCATGTACGGCGAACCTCCCATTTTCATGTGGAGGATCGCTGCATTGGCTGCGGATTATGCGTCCAAAAGTGCCCGGTGCAGGCCATTGAAATGCGGAATAAAAAGCCGGTCTGGATCAAGGATCAGTGCGTCATGTGCCTGGGCTGCCTGCACCGCTGCCCCAGCTTTGCAATCCAGTATGGCCGAAGGACAGCCAGGCATGGCCAATATACAAACTCGAATGTAAAGCTATAGCATTCACAATACATTAGCAAACGCCCGCCATCGGTTTTCCGAAGGCGGGCTGCTTATTCAAATTGCAATTAAGGCAGCAAATGATATGCCGTCATAATGCGGGAATTGCGTGCAGATACGGCATTGTAATATGCGTTCATTGCGCTCAGTTCTGTCAGCGCAGCAGTATATCCTCTGATTTGCGCCAGCTCATTCCCGATTTCAGAAGCAGTATTCTGAATAGCCTTCACCTGCTGATAAAGCATGTACTGATTCTGCTTGATCTGCTCAAGGTTCGCAATGACTGTGTTAAGCTGAGAAATGACCGTATCTTTTCTCATTTCATCCTCATACATATTGTAAGCGCCATGCGGTCCGATCAATTCTTCGCAGCGTCCGGTAATGAAATATTCGTAAATGCTGGTCAGGGCCGGAAGGTTCTGATATTTGGGATACATCACATTCCGTGCATAGAGTTTTTCACGAATGTCCAGCGATTGCTGATGCGGCATTTCCAATTTTTATCGATTTCTTCGCGCAGCTTCTGCCATTCAGTGTGATTTTGATAATATCTTTTTTCGTTTTCTGCATTCTCGCTTTTTATTTTTTCAGTTCTTTTCTTAAAAGCTATTGTTTCATTTTTATTATATTCTTTTGCTTCCTTTTTAATTTAATTTCATCTACCCCCACCTTTGTCATCCAAATACCACCTCCCAGTAAACTTACAACAACAAATAATTTTCCTATTACTGTTTTTAGTATAGGCCAAATTCCAATTACAGAAGCAATGCAAAATATTCCCACCATAATGACAATTACATTCATTGCACTGCTTGGTTCATCTAGATATTTGAGTCTCGGCAGTTCTTTTTTAATCAAGACAGGTTTTTTTGCTGCAATCCATGTTTGGTATTCAGCAGAAATCTGATTCTGCGTCTCGATATCCGTTTCCAGATCAATCGCTGTCTTAATATAATCAAGAAGCTTTTGTTTTTCTTCTGGCAGCATTTTCATTCCTCCCCATGTTCTTTTCGCGCCGCTGCATCAAAATCGCAGCGTTCACATAGCGAATGCACTTTGCCATACTTCTTCGCCGCCTGGTCTGCCCTATAGATAGCTTCCGTCAATGTACTGCAGTCACAATGGGGTGCTTTAAGCTTTGCCCCTTTTTGGCAGCCTTCCACCAGCGTATGAATCCTCCCGTTCGTCAAATTGACACGGTAAAGACAGCTCTCCTGCAAATTGCCCATCGTCTTCCTCCTTAGCAAATAGGAATTTTTCTGCCTATTATTATGATGCTATTCTTCCTATTTGTCAAGTGTTTTAGGAATTATTATTCCTATTGCAGGATATTTGGAGGAAGAAAAATGCTGATTTATGATTTTCGAGCAATTGGAAACAGACTGTTGGCCATTCGGCGACGGCAGGGGCTGACGCAAGCAGAGGTAGCCGAGGCCGCAGGGCTGGCCGACCGCACCTATGCGGATATCGAGCGCGGCACGGTAAATATGCGTCTGGAAACCATCCTGCGCATCTGCCAGGCGCTGCACATCACGCCGGATGAAATTCTGACCCAGGAGCGCTCCGCAATAGCCGTTCGGCAGGAGGAGCTGCTTGCGCGGCTGAACGCCTGCTCTGAAAAAGACCGGGATACCGCCTTGCAGCTTTTAGAGGTTTATCTGCGTTCGCTGGACACACCCCAAAAACAGGCATAAAACAACCGCCATTGGAGCAGCTCCGATGGCGGTTGTTTTCTTCTTTTTACTTTTCCCCCACCCGCAGCCAGCTCAGGCTCCAGGCGAACCAATCCGGGCGGCGCTCGCTTTGCTGCTTGCGGATCGCGTCCAGCTGCTCCACCTGCCACGGGGCGGCCAGCACATCGGGCGATAACCCCGCCAGGTATTCGGTATCCAGCGTTTCCTGTTTGCCGGTTTCATAGGCGCGCAGGTTCCAGCGGGCAATGGTGCGATCCACGTTGATGTAATTCAGCAGCACATAGCTGCTCAGCATCACCGCGCAGGCCAGGGTACAGATGCGCACACCGGGGCGGGCGCACTTGATCAGCGTCAGCGCCAGCAGCAGGGCGATCATTGCCATGCCCCACAGCGTCAGCAGGCGCAGCGTGCTCAGGCCGAACGCCTGAATATACAGCCGCATCCGCCAGAAGGCCGAGGCCAGGATCACCGCCGTCAGCAGGCTCATCAGGGCGGACAGCGCGCGCACGACGCGGCTTTCCCCGCAGCGGATCAGCGACGTTTGCGCGGCAATCAGATTGATCACCGCCACCGCAACCAACTGGAAGAAGCCCGTGCGCGCATACTGTGCATAGCCGTCGGCCATGGCGGCCGTCTCCGCGCCGCCAAAGAGATAGCGCACCTGCACATACACAAAGGCAGCGTAGGCCAGGCAAAGCAGCGCCAGCACCATCGCGCAAGCCGTTATAGGCCAGGGAAATCTTTCTTTGGCTGCGCGCTCGCGTCGCGGCAGCAGCAGCGTATACAGGCACGAAAAGACCAGCAGCGCAATCGCCAGCAGCTTGATCAGCCGCCACAGCACATTCCAAAACGCGCTCAGGGGATCCTCCGATACAAACAGCCCGCTCAAAAGCGAACTGAATACCGTGTCCGCCCAGGCCAGCAGGAACAGCACCACCGCCAGCAGGGGAACAGCAATCAGCAGCCCCATGCCCAGCCCGCGCAGGGCGGACGCGCTGCCCTGCCGCTCCTTTACCGTGCGAAAGGGCACGCCCCAGTGGCGAAACAGGCTGCCCAGTGCTTCACGTATGCCGCTGCTCAGCCCCGCAGCACTCAACGCACCCTCAGGACAATGCCCAGCCAGCGCCAGCAGGCTTTGAGAAAGCAGTAGGCACAGCACCGGCAGATTAAAGATCTGCATGGCCAGGCTGCCAAAGATACCATAGGCCAGGCTAAGCAGCACCGCCAGCGTCAACAGCAGAATGCTGTCCGCCCGCCAACAGATCTGCCTGCGGCACAGGTACATCCCCACGCCCAGAATCAGCAGGCTGGAAGCCGTCATGCCAACGCCCAGCCCGCCCATATAGCCCAGCACCCACAGCGCTGCGCAGGCCACCCCCGCGCCCAGCGCCAGCCAAGGCGCAGGCAGAGATTCACGTCTGTTTTCATTCGTCTGCATGCTTTTCCTCCGGATCGTAAATCAGAATATCGCCCACCTGGCAGTTCAGCTCACGGCAGATGGCCTCCAGGGTAGAAAACCGGATGGCCTTTGCCTTGCCTTTTTTTAGGATGGACAGGTTAGCCATGGTGATGCCCACGCGCGCGGACAGCTCAGTCACGCTCATTTTGCGCCGCGCCAGCATCACATCCAAATCGATGCGAATCATGCCCATCCCTCCTTATATGGTCAGGTCGTTGTCTTCCTGCAATTGCGTAGCGCGCCGCAAAAGCTGCGTAAGCACATAGGCCACCAGGCCAATCGCCGCGCTGGCCATGCACATCAGCGCAAAGAGCAGCATTTCCACCCCTACGCCAATGCTGCTCAGCAGCCGAAACACAATCATCAGTCCTGCCCACATGCCCGCGGCCGCGCCCATCAGGCAGGCGATGGCCCGCATACTGCCCACGTTTTCGCGGCAGAAGGATTGGTTCTTGCCAATCCGGCGGCTGATGCGCATATACTGATACAGCGCCGCGCCGTACACCGCCGCAACCAAGCACAAAAACACCAACAGCCCCCAATAGCGCAGCGCCATCCCGGGCCGCTCCACCGCGCGCAAGGCCAGCATGCGCGCGTAATCGATCAGCACGCCCAGCGCGCCCACGCCCGCGATGCCGCCAGCCAGCAATAAAAGATGCGATAAACGCTTGTGACTCATACCTTCAACCTCCTTGCATCGGGAACAGGATAGCACAGCGAAATCCGTTTGTCAACAATATTTTATCGAAAATCGATAAATTTTAGTTGTAAAACAATCTTTTTAAACCGGTGCACACAAAAAAGCCTTCCCGCAATTGAAAAGGCTTTGCTCAGCCGGCTGGCTGCTTAGAAGATATTCATCAGCGCCGCGACCACGGACAGGCACATCAGAAACGCCAGGAACACGCACATCACGCGCACCCACAGGGTGGTTTTCTTTTGCTTGTTATTGGCCATTTTACTTTGCCTCCTGCTGTTCATAAGCGTCGATTGCGCGGGCAAGCTGATCGGGACAGCTGGTAGCGCCACGGCAGGGAATGCCGCGCAGCAGCTCCTTCACATCGTCCGCCTTGCGGCCCACCACCATCTTGGCCAGGCCCGCCGTATTGCCGCGGCAGCCATTATGAATGGTACAGGCGGTGATCACGCCGTCCTCAATTTCCAGATCAATCTGGGTGGAACAGGTGCCGTGGGTTTTATACTCAAACATGGGATCTCAACTCCTACCTGATTAGATATGCTCGTTTCCGGGCACGCCGTCGCCGCGCAGAATGGCATACAGCCGCACATCGGAAAACCTGCCTTTGTTAAACACCCGCTGCCGCAGCGTGCCCTCGCAGCGCATGCCGCATTTTTCCATCACCCGGCCGGACGCGGGATTATCCAGCTCGTGCTGGGCCTCGATGCGGTTCAGCCGCAGGGTATTAAACCCAAACCGCAGCACCGCGCGCAAAGCCTCGGTGGCGTAGCCCTGATTCCAGCAATCGCGGGATAGGGAATAGCCTACCTCGGCGCTGCGATGCTCGCAGTTGATCCACATGAAGCCGATGGTGCCGATCATGCGGTGATCGCTAAGCCGCTCAATGGCGAAGGAGGATGGATCTCCCGCACGATACTGGCGAATGGCCGCGCGCAGCACGCTGCGCGTTTCGCGGGGGCTGGCGTGCGCCTCCCACAGCACATGGCGGCTGACCTCCGGATCGCTGGCATAGCGGAACATGTCGCGGTCATCGCGCATGGTCAGGGGCCGCAGCCGCAGCCGCGCCGTCTCTATCACCGGCAGCGATGAGAACACGCTTTGATAATACTGCATCCGCCCGCTATCCCCTCTCCGGCAGCAGCTGCCGCGCAATGGTTTCCCGCGCGGGCTCCTTATATTATTGCACATTTTGGCGCGGGATGCAATGCCTATTTGCAGGCATCTATAGGCGAAAAAATGGCAGCCCGCGATATGCCTCGCAGGCTGCCGTTTTTATTGTTTGTTGGGAGTGGAATATTCCGCGCGGGGACAGTTATTTCTGCGTCCCCCTGAGGCTGCCATTCTTAAGACCCTGCTTCAGGCCATTCTTCAGGCCGCCGCACAGCCCGTTTTTCAGGCCGTCCTTGGCGCCCTGCTTCGCGCCGTCCTTCAAGCCTTCCTTCAGGCCGCTGATCGCGCCGCTCTTCAGGCCCTGGGCATAGCCGTTCACATAGCCGTTCTTGAGGCCCTGGGGATAGGTCTGCGCGCCCTCGGCGCAGGCAAAGCCAATGCCGGATACCAGCAGGCAGGCGGCGGCAGCGCAGGTCAGAATGGTCTTACTCTTTTTCATGATGGTTTTCTCCTTAAAATCAATGCTTGACGGGGCTTCTATTTGCCCCTTGTCCATTGGAACAGTTCGCATTGTAAGGGAGAAACCTTAAATGGAAATTGAAATCCGTAATATTTTTTAATTTCTTATTTTGCGTCCTCGGGCAGCGTCACAATAAAGGCTGTGCCCGACGCTTCGTTGCTTTCCAGGAAAATATCGCCATAGTGCAGCGCGGCGATGCTGCGCGCGATGGCCAGGCCGATGCCGCTCCCCTGCGTCTGCGCGGCGCTCTCCGCACGATAAAAGCGATCGAACACCTTTTCACGCTCGGAGGGCGGAATGTAGCTGCCCATCAACATTTGCAGAGATTGCGAAATCTGGCCGCGCAGCGACCAGGCGTTGGCCAGGTTGATCGCCGCCACCGTGACGGCGAAAATCAGGATCAGCGCGGCAATCGCCGCCAGCGTCAGGCGTTTTCGCAGACGGACAATCATGGTGTTTCCTCCAGCATATAGCCCAGCCCGCGGGAAGCGCGAATTTCCACATGCGCGCCGACAAAGGCCAGCTTGCGCCGCAGAAAGGTCAGATAGACCGACAGATTTATTATACTCCGCCTCGTTATCAAAGCCCCATACGCGCTCCAATATGGTTTCCTTGGGCAAAAGCTGATGCGGATTGCGCAGGAACAGCTCCATCAATTGATATTCCTTGGCCGCCAGGCGCACGCTTTTGCCGTTATTCGTGCAGGAAAGCATAGCGTCCTCGGGATTGAGCCGCACATCGCCCAAGGCAAGCTCCCGCACCGGCGGCTGATCCTTGCGCCGGGTGATAGCGTTTAAGCAAGCCACCAGCTCGCTGCGTTCAAAGGGCTTGGGCAGGTAAGTAATCCGCGCCCAGGGTCAGCCCCTGCACGCGATCCTGCACGCCGCCGCGGGCGGTCAGCATCAGCACCGGCGTAGAAACGCCCTGCTGCCGCAGCGCGCGCAGCACGGCAAAGCCGTCCATGCCGGGCAGCATCACATCCAGCACAATCGCATCGTATATGCCGCTGAGCACGCAGTCCAGCCCGTCCGGGCCGGTATAGGCCGCGTCCAAGGCAAAATGCTCCTGCTCCAGCATCTTCACAATAGCTGCGGACAGGGGCTTTTCATCCTCTACCAGCAAAATACGCATGCGTTCCTCCAAGCGTGCAAATTTTATTCCTTTGCCTGGGATGCAAACGCCGTGCTGCCGCGTTGTATAGATGCCAGGCTGTCCAAGGGCATATCGCTCTGCCGGCCCAGCAAATTCCAGGCCATCATCAGCCCGGCGATGGTTTTGCTATCGTGGATCTCCCCAGCCATCACGCGGCGCACTGCCTCGCTGAGCGGCACACGGTCAACGTTGAGGAATTCATCCTCATCCGTGTGCATATGATGCTGGCTCAGGCCCGTGGCCAGATAGATGCCGATATGCTCGTTGCAAAAGCCGGGCGTGGTATCCATATCCACCAGAAGCTGCCAGTTCTGCGCGTGCAGGCCGGTTTCCTCCTCCAGCTCGCGCTTGGCGGCGGACAGCATATCCTCACCGGTATGATCCAGCTTGCCCGCCGGAATTTCCCAGGTGAAGCGCCCCACCGCCACGCGGTGCTGGCATACCAGGGTGACGTTGCCCTGGTCGTCCACCGGCACGATGGCCGCCGCGCCGCGATGCTTAACCACCTCGCGCAAGGCCGTTTGCCCATTGGGCAGGCGCACCTGCCAGTGCTCCACGTTAATCAGCTTTCCGTGAAAAACCTCCTGCGAGGAAAGGAAAACCTCCTCCAGCTCATTCCGATTCATGCCAATTGCCTCCACATTTGTGATCGTTCGTTGGCATATTCTACATGGGAACAAGAAATCCCTGCTTTTGAAGGATTTTGCAGGGCAGAAAGATTGACTAAAAAACATTTTCGTAATATAATTGAAACACAATCTTCGCATCCTCAACGAGGCTTCAAAAGGAGGCGCCGTTATGAACCATCGCTTTTCTGTTTTCTCTCTCCGCCGGGCAGGCGCGCTGCTGTTAAGCATCCTGCTGATCCTGTGCCAGCTGCCCTTTGCCGCGCTGGCTTCGGACGCGCAGCCACCCGTTTTGTTCTCCCTTTCCTGGACGGAGGGAGACGTTGCCCAGCAGCAGCTGGCCAGCGAGGTAACGGCCTCGGGCTATGAGGGCAGCTATTGGCTGTATGTGCCCGCCGCCGCCCTGCAGGCCGATGCTGTGCTGCATGTGCAGGATGTGTACGGTCAGTACGCAGCCCTGTCCATTGCCGACGGCACGCCGCTGTCCCAGCTGTCCTATATGGACGCGGGCACGGAGCTGAACATGAGCTATCTGGATGTGCTGGCCTATGATGCGGCCGGCCAGCTTGCCGCGCAGTTCCGCCTGTATATTTCCACCCAGACCGATACGCCCGCCACGCCCGCGCCTGCGCCGATTGAAACGCAGGTGCCGGTCTATTATGTGGATATGGACGGCAATTCGCTGAACCAGACCTTCGCCACCGTGCGTTCGGGTCAGGATAACTATGTAACGGCCGAGGACGGCTATGCGCCCGACGGCTACGAGCTGGTGGGCGAACGCAGCGTGTATGTATCGGTGGACAGCAACGGCGGCTGCACTCCCGCATCCGTCACGTTCATGTACCGTCCCCGCTCTGTCACAGTAAACCTCACGGTTTATTACTATGATACGGACAACAACTATCTGGCGGAGGAAACCCGCACCGTCTCCACCGGCGCTGTGGATATCTGGGCAGATGACAGCAAGGCGCCCGCAGGCTACACCCTGAGCGCGCAGAGCCAGAACCCCGTGCCTGTCAACGTGGACAGCAACGGCACCTGCACCCCCGCTTCTGTTACCTTCTATTATGATAAACCCCAGCCGCAGGTCTTCACGGCCAGTGTCACCGTGTCCTATTACGATGCAAACGGCAGCTTTCTCAATCAGGAGACCGTCACCATTACCTCTGATTCGTCTCAGGTTTATGCGAACGATGCCCTCGTTCCCGCCGGTTACACCCTGAGCGCACAGAGCCAAAACCCTGTGCCCGTCACGCTGTATGGCAATGACAATTGCGACCCTGCCGCCGTCACCTTCTATTACGATGCGCCCGCGCCGCAGGTCTTCACGGCCAATGTCACCGTGTCCTATTACGACGCAAGCGGCAACCTCCTCAATCAGGAAACCGTCACCGTCTCTTCCGATTCCCCGCAGGTCTATGCGAACGATTCGCTCGTGCCCGCCGGGTACACCCTGAACGCGCAGAGTCAGAACCCTGTGCCCGTCACGCTGTATGGCAATGACAACTGCGAGCCCGCCGCCGTCACCTTCTATTACGACGCGCCCCAGCCGCAGGTTTTCACGGCCAACGTCACCGTGTCCTATTACGACGCAAGCGGCAACTTCCTCAATCAGGAAACCGTCACCGTTACCTCTGATTCGTCTCAGGTTTATGCGAACGACTCCCTCGTTCCCGCCGGGTACACCCTGAACGCGCAGAGTCAGAATCCTGTGCCCGTCACGCTGTATGGCAATGACAACTGCGAACCTGCCGCCGTCACCTTCTATTACGACGCGCCCGCGCCGCAGGATATCAATCTGTACGTCTACTATGTAGATGGCAGCGGCGCAACGCTCAATTACACCACTGTCACCGTGCATCCGGGCGATAATTATGTATCGGCCGAGGACGGTTACGCACCCGACGGCTATACCCTGGCCAGCGAAAGCCCCGTCTACGTACAGGTGGACAGCCAGGGCAATTGCACCCCCGAGTCCGTCACCTTTACCTATAAACCCGCCAGCGTCACAGTTGATCTGCCCGTTTATTACTACGATATGGACGGCAACCTCCTGGCGGAGGAAACCCGCAGCGTCGCCACCGGCGCTACGGATATCTGGGCCGACGATACCAAGGTGCCCGCAGGCTATACCCTGAGCGCGCAGAGCCAGAACCCCGTGCCCGTCACCGTGGACGCTTCCGGCAGCTGCTCCCCCGAATCCGTTTCCTTCTACTATGATAAGCCCACCCCGCAGGTACACGAGGTAAGCTTCTCCGTCGTGTATGTGGATGACAAGGGCAATGTGCTCTACTCCGCCATGCAGCAGGCCACCAGCGCGGATTCGCCCATTAACATCTTTGCCAATGATGCGCTGGTGCCCGCGGGCTACACCCTGCAAAGCGAAAACCCCGTTACCATCACCATCGATGAAAACGGCAACTGCACCCCCGAACAGGCGCAGTTCATCTACCGCGCCCCCGCGACGGCTGAGCTGAACGTGCCCGTATACTACTACGACCGCAGCAATAACCTGCTGATGGAAACCACCGCCATCGTGCGCACCGGTGAAAACACCGTAGCCGCCAACGGCGATCTGGTGGGCGCGGATTACCGTCTGGACAGCGAAAGCCCCGTGCGCGTTGTGGTGGATGAAAACGGCGCCGCCACACCTGACCGTGTGGAGTTCTACTATGTCAGCATCGCGCCCACGCCCACGCCCGCGCCGGTGGACGTAACGGTTCACTATGTGGATCAGGACGGCCTGGCCGTTGCCAGCAATACCATCGCGCGCTGTGTGGCAGGCATCAACCCCGTGCGCGCCATGCCTACGGATCTGCCTGCGGATTACCGTCTGACGGACAGCGATGAAGTGCAGTATGTGTTTGTGGATGAAAACGGCGCGGATAAAACCGAGCTTACCTTCCACTATGAACGCATTGAAAACCCCGTTACCCCCACCGCAGAACCCTCGCCCGAGCCCAAGGTGGCGCTGGTGCCGGTGTCCTATCGTCTGGTAGACGAAAGCAAGCCTTTCCATACCGATAGCCCCGTCGCCTGCTATTCCGACCGGGAAAACACCGTAAACGTCAACCTGGCAAACGTACCCTCCGGCTACACGCTCATCAGCAATGCCAGCGTACAGATCACGGTGAATGAAAATGGCATCGCCACGCCCGACGCGGTGGAATTCCTGTTCTCCGTCGATCAGATGACGCGCAATATCACCGTGTATTACCGCGACGCTGACGGCAAGGATGTGGCCACGCCGCAGACCGCCCCGTGCTATGTAGGCTCCAACAGCATTGATATCCACACCTATATGCCGCTGGATCTGCGCGTGGGCTATACGCTTTCCGGCGCGGACAATTTCACCGTCACCCTGTCCAAGGACGGCACGCTCAGCCCCGAATACGTGGTGTTCACCTATGCCGCCCTGCCCACACAGGCGCCCGAACCCACGGTATTCCCCTATCAGATTTATGATATGGATGGCTACTGCTATCCGCGCGCCAATGATACCAACTTCCGCAGCGATCCCATCATCCGCGACGGCAACGTGCTGCGCACGGTAGCCTCCAGCGAGCTGGGCCATGTGGAAGGCTATGTGGTCAACGCCAGCAACGAAACCTGGTATATCGTCAGCTTCTCTGATCAGGTTGGCTTTATCAAGAGCGACCGCGTGCGCCTGCTGACGCAGGAAGAAATCAACGCGCTGTTTGGCTACACGCCCGCCCCCACGGCCACGCCCATCCCCGATGGCGCGCCCATCGACCGGTGGGCCACCGTCAATGATAAGAGCGTTCGCTTCCGTCAGGCCCCCGGCGGCAAGGAAATCACCAAGGGGCAGAAGAATGAAAAGATCTTTGTATACGATTCCATCACCGTGGACGGCACGGTGTGGTATCGCGCCAACTTCAAGGGCACGGACGGCTACATGATGGCCAAGTTTGTGGATCTGATGTCCCAGGCGGATTCCAACGCCTACCAGGCCACGCTGTCTAGCCCCATGCCTACCCGCACCCCCGTGCCTACCGAAACGCCTACCCCCGCGCCCACCGATGTGCCTACGACCATCCCCACGGAGCTTCCCACCGCTACGCCCACGCAGACGCCGAAGTTCACCCCCGGCTACGCGCTGACCACGCAGCGGGTGGATCTGCGCACGGGCGCAAGCATCAGCGATGTGACGCTGGCCACCCTGCCCGCCGATACGCTGGTATACCTGTGGGGTCAGGCCTACATTGACGGCACGGCCTGGGACAGCGCGCAGGCGCTGGCGCTGGATATCAGCGGCTTCCTGCCCGATAACGTGCTGCGCCGCATCACCGCGGAGGAAGCAGCCCCCTATCTGGCGGCCATCCGCCCGCAGGTAACGCCTACCGTTCAGCCCACGGCGCAGCCCGCGCCCTTCAGCGGCTATGCCGTCACCCGCGGCAGCAACGTGATGATTCGCAACGGCGCGGACGACAAAGCGCAGATCGCCCAGGTGCTGGGCGAGGGCGAAGTGGTATACGTCATCGGCCAGGAGTATGTGCCCGGCTATGATTACTTCTGGGAGGTTGTGCGCTTCGGCAATATCTACGGCTATGTGCGCTCCGACCAGCTGCGCCGCATGGGCGCCGAGGAACAGGCTCAATACGAGGCTGGCCTGCGCACGCCCACGCCCGCGCCCGTGCCTACCGTCACCCCTCCGCCCGTCAATCAGGGCAGCACCTCCAGCTACGGCTATGTAACCACCAACAACGTCCGCCTGCGCAGCGGCGCGGGCACCAATTACAATTACATCCGTATGATGAACAAGTACGCCTTCGCCCTGGTGCTGGGCACCGAGAACGTCAACGGCGTTACCTGGTATCACATCAATCAGTCCGGCACGGAAGGCTATGTGATGGGCGATTACTTTAAGGTGCTCACGCTGGGCGAGCTGACCGAGTTCCTCACCAGCGACGAATACCGCCAGTCCGCCGCCAACAGCGGCTCGGGCACGGGCGGCAACACGTCGGTCATTACGCCTGTGGAGGATTTCAATACCGGCGTATGGAAGAACCCCAGCCTCAGCCAGGCCTCCTATGTGCCCTTCCAGCCCATCCCCACGCCTACCATGGATGTGGAGCAGCTGACCACGCCTACCGCCTCGCCCACCTCCACCGTGTCCCCCACCGCCGCGCCCCTGCCGACCACCAACTTTACCGAGTTCACCACCCCCGCGCCCTCGACCAAGTCCTCGGGCAGCGGCTGGCTGTGGGCCGGTCTGGCGGCTGTGGCCGTACTTGCCGGCGGCGGCGCATACGGCTACTCCATCTACCGCGCCAATCAGCGCCGCGCCGCTCAGCGCGCCGCTCAGCGCCGGCAGGCTCAGCAGCAGCAGACGCGCACAACGCAGCAAAGCGCCTATGCGCGTCCCACGCAGCAGTATCCTCGCCAGCAGTCCGCGCAGCAGCAGGGCAGCGTGTTCACCCCGCCCACACCCTCGCAGCAACAGGGCAATCCTTACGCCGCGCCCCAGCAGGGCACGCAGGCGTCTTATCAGCCCCAGCAGGGCAGCGGCACGCAAAGCCCCGCCTCCGGCAGTCAGCAAAGCGTCAGCGGTGAAACCCGCCGCCGTCGCTCCGACCGCCACCAGGGCTAAACGCAAACCATAAAAAATTCGCCCTCGTCAGAAATTGACGGGGGCGTTTTTGTTTGCTATCTTCGCTTTATTCTTGCGCGTTTTCATCTTGCCGCGCGGCCTTGAGCGGCAGCTCGGGCGGCAGCGGGGCTTCGGAGACAATACGATCAAAATCATCCGTATGGCACACCAGATAGGTTTCGGCAATATTGCTGATGATCTTGGTGGTGCACAGCAGCACGTTCTGATCGCAGTTGGCCATCATGGCATGAATGATCTTTATTTTCTCCGCCGAATGATGCCACACATTGCCGGTAGGCGAAACGTGCGGCACAGAAAAGAATGCGATGTTCGCATGCAGGCGGGAGAGCATCTCTTCAGCCAGCAAACCGCTAGCCGTTTTGCCGCTGGGGATTACTACGCCGCCGATGCATATCGTTTTGATCCCCAGGGACGCAGCCTTCAGCGCATGCTCCAAGCCGTCGGTAATGATCGTCAGCTTGTTTTTGCGTGCCAGAAGCGGAATCATAAACATCGTCGTGCTGGCCGAGGAAAGGAAGATCGTGCTCTTATCCTCCACCAGCTTTACCGCCTCGCGAGCAATCAGGCGCTTTTCCTTTTCGTAGGTTTTTAGCGAATAGGATAGCGACACGCCGCCATGATCGCGCTTGAGGGCGATGATGCCCTGATCTGTGCGGGCAATCAGATTGGCCTTTTCCAGCGCGGCCAAATCGCGGCGCACGGTTGATTCGCTGATATACAGGTTCTGCGACAGCTCACGGATGGTAAGCGAGCCGTTGTTTTCCAGCAGTTTCACCAGTTCAAGCTGACGATTGGTCATACCATTTCACTCCAAAATGACAGGCAAAAATGAAACTTTTTCAACATTTTTGGCATCGTTGACAATTAAAATGATACCATGCTAAACTGACTGTGTCAATGAATTTGATCGGTAAATCCGCAAGCAGCAATTCAAAAGCAATTCATGAAAAGTTCTGACGATGGAGGCACGCATCATGAGCAACACGGTGTTGAAAAAGCAGCGGGAAAAATCCCGAAAACTCTCAAATATCATGCAGAACAAGGCGTTGTACGTCATGGTTCTGCCGGCGCTGGTGTTCTTTGCACTTTTTAATTACTGGCCCATGTACGGCGTGCAAATTGCCTTCCGCAATTTCAGCTTTGCCAACGGCATCACGGGCAGCAAATGGGTGGGCATGAAGTGGTTCAATTTCTTCTTCAAGGCTAATCAGTTTCCCGTAATCGTGCGCAACACCCTGCTGCTGAGCCTGTATGACCTGGCCGCAGGCTTCCCCTTCCCCATCCTGTTGGCGCTGATCATGCACAATGTGCCCAGCAAGCGCTTCCGCCGCGTCACGCAGACGGCCACCTACATGCCCCACTTTATTTCCGTGGTGGTGCTGGTTGGCATGATGAGCTGCATGTTCTCGGTAAACAGCGGCTGGTTCAGCACCATCGTGCGCGCGCTGGGCGGCACCCCGGTGCAGTTGATGGGCGAGGCCAAGTACTTCCGCCATGTATACGTATGGTCGGGCGTATGGCAGCAGATGGGCTGGAACTCCATCATCTATCTGGCCGCGCTGACCAGCATCGACCCGGGCCTGCATGAAGCCGCCATGATCGACGGCGCGGGCAAGCTGCGGCGCATCTGGCATATCGACCTGCCCGGCATCGGCGAAACCATCGCCATCATGCTGATTCTGAAGTTTGGCAGCATGATGTCCACGGGCTTTGAAAAGATTTACAGCATGCAGGCCGACCTGAACCTGAGCGTATCGGAAGTCATCAGCACCTATGTGTACAAAATGGGCATGATGAACAACAAGTACAGCTATTCCGCTGCCATCAGCCTGTTTAACAACGTGATCAATTTTATCCTGCTGATCCTGGTGAACAAAGCGTCCAGCAAGCTCTCCGGCAGCAGCCTGTGGTGAGGTGAGCGCTATGAAAAGAATGAGCACCGGCGAAGTCATCCTCAATGGCTTCTTCTATGTAATCCTTGCCCTGCTAATCGTCATCTGCGTATACCCCATCTGGTACGTTATCGTCGCCTCCGTATCCGACGGCACCTATGTCAACTCCGGCGCGCTGATTCTGCTGCCGGTCAATATGAAGTTCACCGCCTATGAATACGCCTTCTCCCAAAAGCAGCTGTGGGTAGGTTACGGCAACACGATCCTCTACACCCTGGGCGGAACGCTGTTTGGCCTGGCAATATCGCTGCCCTGCGGCTACGCGCTATCCCGCCGGGATATGGAAGGCCGCGGCCTGATTATGGGGCTAATCACCTTTACCATGTATTTCAATGGCGGTCTGATTCCCACCTATATCGTATGCTCCGCCCTGCACCTGACCAACACGCGCCTGCTGCTGATCTTCCTGGGCAGCGTAACAGCCTACAACATCATCCTGATCCGTACGTTCTGCTCCTCCAGCATTCCGGATGAGCTGCGCGAGGCCGCATTCATCGACGGCTGCTCCAATACCCGTTTCTTCTTCATGTTTGTCATTCCCCTGTCCAAGGCAATTATCGCCGTTATTTCGCTTTATATCGCCGTGGCGCATTGGAACAACTACTACAACGCCCTGGTATACACCACCGATGCGTCGCTGCAACCCCTGCAATTGTACCTGCGCCACCTATTACTGATGACCACCGGCACCGAAAGCATTATGGAATCGGACGCCAACGCCGAGGTGCTGCGCCTGGTACAGACCGTGCGCTACGCGGTGATCGTGCTATCGGCCCTGCCGATCATGTGCCTGTATCCGTTCCTGCAAAAGTATTTTGTGCAGGGCGTCATGATCGGCTCCATCAAGGGATAAAGGCGGAAGGATTTCCGCTTTTACATCATAATTCAAACGGAGGGAAAAAGAATGAAAACCCGTATCGTCGCGCTGTTCCTTTCCCTGGCCATGCTGCTGTCCCTGTGCAGCTTCGCCATCGCCGAGGAACCCACCCAACTGACCATCTGCATCGGCCGCCGTCCCTATGACAGCACCGAATCCTACTCCGAAAAGCACTGGGTGCAGGAAGTGGAAAAGGCCTGCAACCTGAAGATCAACTGGATCGAGCTGCCCGAAGAAACCATGAAAGAGCAGCTTTCCTCCGTGCTGACCAACACCAACAACCTGCCGGATATCTTCATGTGCGGCAACAAGATGACCGACTCCATCGTGAGCCAGAACACGGGCCTGTGGCATGTGTTCACCATGGATGAGATCAAGCAGTACGCCCCCACCTACTATGAAGTATGCGAAAAGTACATCGACGGCTGGGTGGACGCTACCACCTATCCCGACGGCAACATCTACAGCCTGATGGGCAGCGTGTATGACTCCGAGCGCCACTACTCCTATGGCGTGCTGTATATGAACTATCAGTGGCTCAAGAACCTGAACCTGGAAGTGCCCACCACGCTGGATGAGCTGCACGATGTGCTGGTTGCCTTCCGCGATCAGGACGCCAACGGCAACGGCGACCCCAACGATGAGTATCCCATCAACATCAACCTCAAGTATGACCAGGGCCAGCCGCTGAACTTCGCCGCGCTGTGGGGCCTGCCCATCACCAACTCCATCTTCTACAAGATCGATGAAAACGGCAACGTCACCCACGCCGTGGATACCCAGGCATTCCGGGATTTCCTGACCTACTTCTATCAGCTGGGTCAGGAAGGCCTGCTGAACCTGGAAGGCCTGTCCTCCACCTCCGATCAATACACCGCCGAGTGCGACGCCATGCGTTCTGGCATCTTCGGCGCCTGGGCGCCCTCCTACCTGATCACCGACACGGCCAACGCCATGCAGTATGACGGCCTGCCCAAGATCACTGTGCCCGGCTATGAAGAAAGCTTCTGCCACCGTGAATTCAACCATGCCAACCGCAACGCCTTCGTGATCAGCAAGTCCTGCAAGAACGTAGAGGCCGCCCTGCGCTTCTATGATTACATCTCCGAACCTACCCGCGCCATCGAAGTGTTCCTGGGCGAACAGGGCATCTTCTGGGATTATGTGGACGACGACTATCACTACGAGATGGTATACTGCCCCAGCCAGGAAACCGATCCTGAGGGCTATGCCGCGCATGTACAGAAGCTCATCGACGCTGGCTACGGCGACTATGTGGAAAAGGGCATCATCCTGGATGGCTCCAGCCTGAACTATTACAATACCGTTGGCTGCGTGGACTACGGCTCCCTGGTGCTGCATGCGCAGAACTATGACATGACCAACTACGCCGACGGCAACGTATACCGCATCGCCACCATCCGCAACATCACCGAGCGCGGCGGCTATGCCCCGGCCATGAACACCAACATCGTGCCTGCCGAGGCGCAGGAAGAGTTTGATTTCATGTGCGACGGCCTGTCCACCGTAATCAACGCCTTCGTATCCGAGAGCATTCTGCACGGCGTAACCGACGAAAGCTGGAACGCCTACCTCAAGCAGCTGGAGCAGTACAACTACGATTACTACATCGAATTCTTCAACAACAAGCTGCACAACAGCTTCTAATCCGCGCAAGCCTTATTAAGCGGGGAGCGTCCTGCGGCGCTCCCCCTTTCCATGGCCCGCCGCAGCCAGCTTTCAAGCAGCAAGGAGTACTGTCGTATGATTCTGATGACAAACAACCAGTGGAAATATGACCACAACAACGAAAAATGGGCGCGGCTGGGCATGGATTGCTCGGCTGACGTGCGTTCTGCCGGGCTGGTGCGGGCATATCAGCAGATCTGCCCGGACATCCTGGCCGTGCAGGAATCCTCCCATCTGATGGAACGGCTGATCATGCAAAGCCTTTTTGAATACGCCACGCCGCAGGGGGAACGGATAAGCTACAAGCTGGTTACTGGCGGCGACACGCCCATCTACTACCGGGACGATAAATTCTTCCCCATCGAGACGGGCTATTACCTCTATCCAGAAGCCGTGCCCGGCTATGAAGGCTCCTTCAACAACGCCCGCACCAAATCCTACACCTTCGGCGTGTTTGAGGAGTTGTCCACCGGCAAGCGGGTTATCGTGGTATCCACCCATCTGTGGTGGAAATCCGGCAACCCGGAACGGTTCAACTACCAGCCGCATTCCAATATCGCGCGCGTATATCAGATCTCCCTGGCCATTCAAAAGGCGGAAGAGCTGATCGCCAAATATGCCTGCCCCGCCTTTATTATGGGCGATTTTAACGCGGGCATCGACAGCGCGTGCATGAACGAAGTGGCCAAGCTGGGCTGGACGGAAGCGCACGATCTGTGCACAGGCGAACGCGATGAAACCAAGGGGCATCACTTCTGCGCCCCCGACGGCTTTGAGCGCGGCGAGCCCGGCGTATACCATGATGCGCTGGATCACATCATCGTCAAGAACGGCTCCGCCGTCGCCATTCAATCCTACAAGCGGCTAAACGACGCATGGTTCGACTGCGTGTCGGACCACTATCCGCTGTATGTGGACATCGAAATCTAAACCGTCCATCGCCTTTCCAGGCAGCCTGCCTGGAAAGGCGCTTTTACATTGCCGCAATCATGTTTGCCTTTTGGCCCGCAATCTGCTATAATGGTGTTGCGATGCGCAGGGCGCGGCGAAATCGATCCGAAATCATTTTCCCTATGGAGGCGATCATGAGCAACACCACCCCCTTTCTACAGCGGTTGGCTGATTGGAATCAGGGCATGAACGACGTGCCCAGGCGGCTGCTGATCATTGCAGCCGTAGCGCTGGCCTGCTACATCGCGGTGCAGCTGTTCCCCTTCTGCTGGCCCTTTGTGCTGGCGCTGGTTTTCGCCTCGCTGATGGAGCCTGTAGCGCGGCTGCTGCGCAAGGCATTCAAGCGCTTCAAGGCCGCCCGCTCCATCGCAACGCTATTATGCATGCTGCTGCTGTATGGGCTGATCACCATTCTGTTTTTCACCATCACCGACAAGCTGGTGCGCGAGTGTATCAGCCTGGCCCGGACGCTGCCCGATCTGGCCCGCGCGTTCGTCAACCAGCTGACAGTGTGGGTCACCGCGCTGTATGAGGACTACGCGTATCTTTTGCCCGCCGATTTTATAGAGCGCGTATCGGGCATGCTGACCAGCATGGTATCAAACGTCGCCTCCTGGGCGGCCAACATCACCGGCTGGATCGCCAGCTTCACCATTTCCACGGTATCCTCGCTGCCCATGATCATCCTTTCTGTGCTGTTCACCATCATGGCCACCTTCTATTTCAGCTATGATAAGGAGCGCATCGCCGGCTTCTTCCGCAGCCAGTTTCCCTCGCAGGTGGTCAAGGATTTCCGCCTGATCAAGGGCGGCGTGTTCACAGCGATTTTCGGCCAGGTGCGCGCGCAGATCTTCATTTCCTTCGTGCTGATGCTGATCATCATCGCCGGTCTGGTTATCATGCACAAGCCCTATGCGCTGCTGCTGGGCATGCTCATCGGCGTGGCGGATGTGCTGCCCGTCATCGGCGCGGGGCTCTTCCTGAACACCTGGGCCATCGGCGCGCTGATCATCGGCGATTATTACACGGCGCTCGGCCTGTTCGTCATCTATCTGGTCACGGTTACGGTGCGCCAGATCATCGAGCCGCGCATCGTAGGCAAACAGCTGGGCCTGTACCCGCTGGTTACGATGATGTCCATGTTCGCCGGTTTTCAGATCATGGGCACGCTGGGACTGATCGCCGGCCCCCTGGTGGCCAACATCTGCAAGGTAACGCTGGACGCGGACGCGGGCAAGCTGGAGCCGGGCACCCAAAAAAGCGTGCTTCCCTGGAGCCGCCTGTGGGATAGCCTGCGCAGGAAAAACAAGAAAAGCAAATAAACGGCTTGCCCTCCCACAAGCCAGCAAAAAAGGCCGCAATATGCGGCCTTTTTGTTGTATAATGAAGGGCGAATCTTCCTTCATCCAATTATTATTTTTTCCCAAACAGTCTTCCCACCGCGTCCACCGCGCGCTGCACAGGGCGCTGGTGCTTTTTCAGCGTCATGGCGGCGTTAAAGGCTCCACGGCGGAATTGCAGGTTATCCGGCTCGCGGCGCACCGCCTCGCGGAAGCTCTGATGCGCGCTGTCATACTGGTGCAGATTCATCAGAATCTCGCCCTGCAGGCAGTACCACTGCGCATCCTTGCTATCGGCGCGAGCCAGCTGGCGCAGGGCGTTCTCATTGCGGCCCTGCTCCATCAGCTTGCGCGCCAGCGTTTTTGCATCCTCACAGGATACGATGTTAAAGCCAATTTGCCGCTTGGCGGCGATGCGCAGCGCTTCCTCGTAGGCCAGGTTCAGGCGGATCAATTGTTCCTGCGCCTGGTCGGCCTGCGCCTGATCCTGAAACTGATCGGGATGGCAGCCCTTGACGCGGCTGCGGTACGCGGCATGCACCTGCGCTTGATCAGCGTCCCAGCGCAGCCCCAAGGTTTCAAATGCGTTCACAGCCAGCGCCTCCTTTCCATCCGTTTATCCATCCGCATTACAGCGGCACGCGGGCGATATCCGCCCCCAGCGCACGCAGCTTATCCTCAATGCGCTCATACCCACGTTCAATATAGCTGGGCTCGTAGATCTCGGTCGTACCCTTGGCCATCAGGCCCGCAATCACCAGCGCCGCGCCCGCGCGCAGATCGGTAGCCGTAACGGGCGCGCCGTAGAGCGCATCCACTCCCTCGATGATGGCCGTCTGCTCCACAATGCGCACCTTCGCGCCCATGCGCTGCATTTCCACCAGGTGCTTGAAGCGGTTTTCAAAGATGGTCTCAATCACCAGGCTGTCGCCCGCCGCGCAGGTGAGCATGGCGCTCATGGGCTGCTGCAAATCGGTGGGGAAGCCGGGATATTCCTGCGTTTTGATGTTGACGGCGCGATGCTGCCGCTCCGCACGCACGCGGATGGTATCGTCGGTGCTGGTCACCTGCACGCCCATTTCCAGCAGCTTGGCGGTCAGCGCTTCCATATGGGTGGGAATGCAGCCGCGAATGGTCACATCGCCGTGCGTAGCCGCCGCCGCGATCATCAGCGTGCCCGTTTCAATCTGATCGGGAATAACGGAATAGCGGCTGCCGTGCATATAATCCACGCCGCGGATGCGGATGGTATCCGTGCCCGCGCCGCGCACACGACCGCCCATGGAATTGAGGAAGTTCGCCAAGTCCACAATATGCGGCTCGCGCGCCGCATTATGAATGGTGGTGTTGCCATGCGCCTTGGCGGCGGCCAGCATCACATTGATGGTGCCGCCCACGGTGATGCGGTCAAAGAACACATCCGCGCCCACCATATCGCCCTTGGCGTAGATCATGCCGCCGTAATCGTCCACCTGCGCGCCCAGGGCACGGAAGCCCTTCACATGCTGCTCAAAGGGGCGATTGCCGATGGCGCAGCCGCCGGGATAGCCCACCTCGCACTGACCGCAGCGGCCCAGCAGCGCGCCCCACAGATAATAGCTGGCGCGCATGCGCTGCGTATACTGATAGGGAACATGAAAGCTGTTTACCGGCCGGGGATCCACCGTCATGCGGCGCGCCTTGGGCTCGTAATCCACCTTGGCCCCCAGCAGGTTCAGCATATCGTAAACCACATGGATATCTTCAATATCGGGCAGGTTTTCCACCACGCAGGGCTCATCACACAAAAGCATCGCGGGAACGACGGCCACGGAGGTATTCTTGCCCCCAAACACTGTAGTTTCTCCCCGCAGCGGCGCACCGCCCGTAATCAGCAGCTTGTAGCGATCCATGCACACTCTCCATCCCAGAAGATGATTGAAAACAGCTAAATAGAACCATCCGGGCGCAACGCCCGTGTGGTAACAATTAGTATAACATAATTTGCGCACAAGTGCAACCGCAGGCAATTTTGCGCAGCGCAAGCAATATTTGTAGAGTTCCGCCCATGCAGATCTTCCTAAATATACAAAAGCGGAAGCCGATATTCCATCAGCTTCCGCCCTGTTATTCTCGATTATTCCGCAATCGCTTCGGCCGCGATCTGTCCGGCGGTATGGCCGCTAGCGACAGCCCAGCCAAACAGCGTGGCCGTCATATAGATATCGCCCTCCAGGCCGCCGACAACCTCACCCGCCGCGTACAGGCCGGGAATGGCCTCCTGCGCGGTGGTAAGCACCTGCATATTGTCGTTGATATGCAGGCCGCCCAGGGTGGCATAGTAGCGCACATATACGCGCAGCGCGTAATAGGGGCCTTCCTCACTCAACGGGGCGTTGAGCTTTCTTCCGAAGGCGTCGGCCTCGCCGGCAGCATAAGCCTGATTAAACGCTTGCGCAGCGGAGGAAACCGTCTCATAGGGCAGATTCACCTTTGAGGCAAGCTCCTGCAGCGTTTCCGCCTTCTTGTACACCGGGTCGCCGGTATAATCGTCCGCGGTCCACTTCTGCACATCTTCAGCGCTGTATACGCGAGAGGTTGCGGCATTCAGCGCTTCAAAACCAGCCTGATCCATAATCAGATACTGCGCCTTGTTTCCCTTCATCGCCTGCACGGTATCCCATGCCTTGCCCTTTTCATTGCAGAAGCGCACGCCATCCTGATTTACCATGAATACGCCGTTATACTCAAAGCTGGGGCCGCCGCCTACACCCTGGCCGTTGCCGCTGGGCAGCTTAATGGCAATCGGCTGCATGTTCACCATTTCCATGTTGATCAGATCGGCGTTCAGTTCCTTGGTCATGGCAATCGCATCGCCCTGCGCGCCCGCATGGCCGGCATAAACATAATTGTCAAAGTTTACATCCTGCGGCAGCAAATCGCGGTTCGCGCCGTAGCCGCCGCTGGCCAGGATCACCGCCTTCGCGCTGATGGTATAGCGCGTATCGGCGCTCTGGGCAACCACGCCGCAGACCGCTCCGTCCTTTACAACCAGCTCCTTGGCAGGCGTGCCCGTCATCAGCGTGCCGCCCGCCGCAGTGAACTTCTCGCCCAGATCCTTGACAACGCCCGCGCCGCGGCCCTCGCCGGAGTAATAGCGCTTCGCCGTTTCGGGGCGCACATAAGGCACAGCCGCGCCCTCATCGGAAACCAGCCAGTCGAAAGAGGGGCCGATGATGCGGGAGAACAGCTCCACCGTCGCGCGGTCATTTTTCTGGTGACCGTTGGCCATCATATCCTCCACCAGCTTTTCGGGAGAATCCTCATAGCCATCCTCCTGCTGCCAGCGAGAACCCGTGGCAATCGTGCCCGCGCCCGCCGTAGCGCTCGCGCCGCCGATCATGCCCGTCTTTTCCAGCAGGATTACGGAGCAGCCGTTCTGCGCGGCGGTCAGCGCAGCCGTCAAGCCCGCGGCGCCCGCGCCGACAACCACGATATCCGTATCCAGCGTTTCTTCCTTTAGTTCGTTCTTTTTAGCGGCGGCGGTCATTTTATCCATGTCCGCGCCCGCCTGGGTCAGCGCATCCTTCATCGCGGCTTTGGAACCGTCGCTGGTGATGGTAGCGCCCGTCACAGCGTCCACGCCGATCGTCTGGTTGGCCAGCACGGCCTCCACCAGCATGGGCAGGGCCGCCGCGCCAATGCCTTCCGTTTCGGACTGCTCAACCACTTCAATACCCGTGATCTTGTCCGCGTCAACGGTAACTTTCAAAACGATGCTGCCGTGATACCCTTGCGCGGAAGCCTGATAGGTTCCGGCGGTCATGCCTTCTGCCAGCGCTGCGCTGGACAGCAGCATAATCACAGCCAAAAACAGTGCCACGATTTTCTTCATAAGTTAACCTCCCTTTTGGTAGACGACCAGTCTACTACAAAGGAGTATACGCTCTGACAGGCTGCTTGTCAAGCGAAAAACCCGCAATTTCTGCCAAGTAAAATCGCCGTTTTATAGCTCATCGTCATATTCCCGCACAATGCCCCAGCTGCGCTTGGGCGCTTCGTGCGGCGGACGCCACCAGGGGCTTTCCACCAGAAAGCACCCGTTTCTCATGGCGCAGTATTTTTCCATTTGGTTTTGCCAGGCATGCAGGGCTTGATGAATCATCGCGTTGATGGCCGCAGTGACGGCGGGCGGCGCAGTGTCGCAGGCATGCGACCAGAAAGTGTGGTTCCTCTCTTGCATGTCGAATTCCCCTTTGTGACTAAGATGTCGCAGTTCATGCTTATTGTGGTTGAATTATATCCCATTTAAGCATGCTCGTCAAATTGCTTGCTTCTATTAGTCATTCAATAGACAAAAGGATACGCATATAGACAAATTGCACAGGCAAGCTGCTCTGGCATATTATTCAGGAATGAAAATTCCCTTGAAAACACCTTCAAAAGCTCTCTCTTTATATCAGCTGAACCAATATTGCAGATTAAAAAGAGCCGCCCAATAGGCGGCAAATAATAAAATGCTTCTTGCGCTTTCACGCATTCATCAGATGCAGTTAATAGCTTATTGATTCATGATCTGCCACGGAAGCTGTTAAACCTCCGCAAGGTATTTGTTTATATTAGGCTTTCTTTATTCCCGCACGCTGGACGCGCGCACAATCAGCCGCGGCGCAACCAGCACCTGCCGTAGCGGGGTCTTCTGCGCAATCTGCTCAAAGAGCAGCTGCGCCGTCTGCCTGCCCTGCATGGCGGTGTCGATATCCACCGCCGTCAACGGCGGATCCAGATACTCCGCCAATGGGGCATTGTTGAAGGCCGCAATGCCAATATCCTGCGGCACACGCAGGCCCCTGTCGCGCGCGGCGCGCAGCAGTCCAAAGGCCGCGAAGTTATCGTCGCACACAAAGGCGTCGGGATGCTCCGCCTCTGCCAGGCAGGCCAGCGCCGTCCGGTACGCGCTGTCGGGCGCAGCGTCAGTCGACAGCATGCGCGGGGGACAATCGGCAGGCAGCGCCGCCTGATATCCCTGCAAACGGCGGCGAATAAAGCCCATGCCGCCCGTATGCATGCCGCCAAAATAGGCGACGCTCCGATAGCCCTGCTCCAGCAGGTGTGCCGTGGCCAGGGCTGCGCCGCTGCGGTTATCCACATCCACCCAGGTATTCAGGCACATGTCTTCATCCGGCTGACCCAGGATCACATGCGGAAAATCGCCGATGCGCGCCATCACCTGCGGCGTTGCGGCCGAGGGCGGCAGGATCAAGCCATCCACCTTTTTGCCCAGCACCAGCTCCGTCACGGTTTCAAGCGCGCGCTCCCCGCCGTTTGCAATCAGCAGATGATACCCATGCGCCTGCGCCACCTGCTCGATGGCATACTGGCTGCTGCCGAAAAAGGCATTATTAAAGGCCCCGTCGTCCCCGGTGTCCAGCACCATGCCGATTGCCCCAGCCAGGCCGCTGACCAGGCTGCGCGCCAGGGAATTGGGATGATAATCCAATTGCGCCATGGCACTGTATACCCTTTCGCGGGTTTCGGCAGTGATGACGCTTTTTTCGTTAATGACGCGGGAGACGGTGGAAGGGTTCACCCCGGCCAGGCGGGCGACGTCGCGGATTGTAGCGGACATTTTGCGCTCCTATTTCCATCTTTGGTTAATGCAATCGTTTGCATAGCATTATTATAGGCGCTTTTTGTGTTTTTGTCAATCGCCAGCACGTTTTTTTACCCTGCCTTTGACGCTGCGGCGCATCCGTGATAAAATATAGTGAAATTTTGCGTTATGAATGGAGGGCCTATGGCTGCCGCCTTTACCCTGACGGACGTATCGCTGCATTACAGCGAAAAACAACTGCTTTCCCACATCAGCATCACGATATCCGAGGGCGATAAAATCGGCGTGGTGGGCCGCAACGGCGCGGGCAAATCCACGCTGCTGCGCCTGCTGGCAGGCACGGAGGAGCCGGACGCGGGCGACATCGCCCGCAAGCGTGGCCTGACGCTTGCCTATCTGCCCCAAACGCCGCACCTGCGCCCGGAGGACAGCATCACCCAGGCGGCGCTCAGCTTTTTGCCCGCCGCCAATGAGGCTGAGCGCGAGAGCGCAGCCTACGAGGCGCAGACCATCCTGTCCCGCCTGGGCTTTACGGATTTTGACCAGCGGGTAGGCACGCTGTCGGGCGGGCAGCAGATGCGCGTAGCCCTGGCCGGCGCGCTGTGCCGCAAGGCCGACGTGCTGCTATTGGACGAGCCGACCAACCACATCGACCTGGATATGGCCGCGTGGCTGGAGGATTATCTGGCCGCTTACCGCGGCACGCTCATCTGCGTAACCCACGACCGCTACCTTTTGGAGCGCGTGTTCAACCGCATCTTCCAGGTGGGCGGCGGACAGGTGCAGACCTATCAGACCGACTACGCCGGGTATCTGGAGGAGCGCGCCCAGCGCGAGGAAATGGCCGCGGCCACCCTGCGCAAGCAGAAAAGCCTGTACCGCACCGAGCTTGCCTGGATTCAGCGCGGCGCACGCGCCCGCAGCACCAAGGCCAAGGGGCGCATCGACCGCTTTGAAACGCTCAAGGAAAACGTGCGCGAGGCCCCGCCCGAGGCGCAGCTGCAAATGAAAAGCGTGGCCAGCCGCCTGGGCAAAAAGATTCTCTCCTGCGAGCATTTGCACTGCGAATTAGGCGGCCGCACGCTGGTGCGGGACTTTTCCTACACCCTGCTGCGGGACGACCGCGTGGGCATTGTGGGCGGCAACGGCGCAGGCAAAACCACGCTGCTGCGCCTGCTCAGCGGCGAGCTGCCTCCGGACGGCGGCGTCATCGAAATGGGCGAAACCGTGCGTCTGGGCGTGTTTGCCCAGCATTGCCCGCCGCTTGATCCCGACGCACGCATCATCGACGCGGTGCGCGATGTGGCCGTACGCGTTTATACACCCGACGGCGAGCTTTCCGCCTCGCAGATGGCCGAAACCTTTTTGTTTCCCTCCGGCATGCAGTATCAAAAGGTATCCTCCCTGTCGGGCGGCGAGCAGCGCAGGTTGTATCTGCTGCGCGTGCTGATGGCCGCGCCCAACGTGCTGCTGCTGGACGAACCCACCAACGATCTGGACATTGAGACGCTGAACGTGCTGGAGGATTATCTGGACTCCTTCCAGGGCGCGGTGATCGCCGTCAGCCACGACCGCTATTTTCTGGATCGCGTTACGCGCAAGCTGTTTGCCTTGGAGGACGGCGAACTGATTCCCTATATCGGCGGGTACGCAGACTATCTGGCCTACCGCGCCGCGCGCGAGGCAGCCGCTGCGCCCAAGCCAGAAAAGCCCGCCGCCGCGCCTCAGCCCGCGCGCGAAAAAGCCCCCGTCAAGCGATTTTCCTTTAAAGAGCAGCGCGATTTTGACACCATCGACGGCGTAATCGCCGAACTGGAAGGCAAGCTGTCCGACCTGGCCAAGCAGATCGAAGCCAACAGCGCCGACTACGAAAAGGTAATGGCCCTCATGGCCGAGCAGGAGCAGACGCAATCCGCCCTGGATACGGCCATGGAGCGCTGGATGTATCTACAGGAACGCTACGAGGAAATTCAGGCTGTCAAGGAGGGCAAGGCATGAAAACCTATGCTTTTCGCCTGCATCGCGGCGATGATCTTCGCCTTGCGCTTACACGCTTTGCCAGGGAGAACCATCTGCGCGGCGCAGTCGTCCTATCCTGCGTAGGGTGCCTGAGCCATTGGCGGCTGCGCGACGCAAGCGGCGTAAACATGCAAGAGAAAACCGAGCCGGTGGAAATCGTATCGGCCACGGGCACGCTCAGCCAGGATCGGCTGCACCTACACCTGTCCCTCAGCCGGAAGGATTTATCCACCATCGGAGGACATCTGGCGGAGGGCTGCATCGTCAATACCACCGCCGAGATCGTGCTGCTGGAGCTGGAAGACGTGGCCTTCGGCGCGGCCTATGATGCTGATACAGGCTATGACGAAATAACGATCCAGCCGCTTTGACCGCTATAAACGCAGGGCTGCCCCGCAAAAACGGGGCAGCCCTGCGTTTATGACGCGCCTTTTTGCTTTTCCGCATTCAGCAGCGCGCGCAGCCGCTGCGGCACGGGCACGCCCATGCCGGCCAGGTTTTCCAGCACGCTCAGGCCCTCGTTGCAGATATAAAACCAGATCACCGCCGTGCGCAGCACGCCGTTGGCCCCGGCGTAATCATCCAGCAAGGCGGACAGCAGCACGGCCAGGAGCATCAGGCTTTTTTTCAGCAGGCCGCGAAAGCCCGCGCTGGCCGACAGCCTGCCGCCGCTGGTTTTATCGCTTTTGCCCAGCGCCGCGCGCAGCACGCCCGTGATATAATCGGCAATCATCATCACCGCCAGCACCGTCATGCCCTGCCCCGCGCCGCGGAACACCGCAATCAGCGCCGTACCCACGCGCAAAATGGTCGCCCAGGTGTTTACAAAAAACTGCTTCATCCCCTCGCCTCCCTGGGCGAAAGTATGAAGCAGCGTTTTCATTTATACCTGATCCCAGATGCGGCGCGCATTGTGCAGGCCAACGCTGGTGGCGTAGCGCGCATCCTCCATGCCCTCAAACTCAATCACAATGTGCCCATCATATCCGCTGTGCTTGAGTGCAGAGAGCGTTTCTTCGATGTCCAGATCGCCCTGCGCCAGAATGGCCCCGCGCAGATAGCGCCCGCCGCGGCTGCGGAACCAGCTGCCCGCACAGTCAAACTGCGTGCTGTCGCCCGGATCACGGGTGCGAATGTAAAAGTCCTTCAGGTGCACCATGCGGCAAAGCGGCGCCAGCGTGCGCGCGGCGATGGCGGGATCCTCATCCACGCAGATCACATTGCCCGTGTCCAGCAGCAGGCCGTAGTTGTCGTCATCCACCAAATCAAGAATGCGGATCACCCGGTCGCTGCCATTGGCAAAGAAGCCATGGTTTTCAATCAACGTCTGCACCCCGCGGCTGCGGCCATACTGCGTCAGCTCGCGCGCCGCCTCGGCCATGCGGGGCAGCATACGTTCAAAATCGCGCGGGGTGTTCTGCCCCTGCGGGCGGCGGAAAGCGCACACATCGTGGCGCATGCGCGGCAGCCCCAGCTCGGCGGCGATATCGATTTCGTGCTTCAGGCGGTCGATCTCGGCCAGCTGCGCCTCGCCCTCGCGGCACAGATCGGCCAGCACAGAATAATTGCACAGTTCAACTCCCGCATCGCGCGCCTGCTTTTTCACCTGCGCGATAGCCTGCGTATCGATTTTTCCCGTCGCTGGATCATCAAAGCGGAAGGCGAAGGGCACCAGTTCCATGCACTGCGCCCCCTGCGCCGCAGCCCAGTCAATGGCCTCCGCCAGCGTCATGCGGCCCTGTTCAATCTCCCGATCCAGGCAATACGAGCTGATTCCCAGCTTCATGTTTTACGCCTCCCTGTTGTTTTTCGGCCTTATTATAAGCGCGTATTTTCGTTTTTGTCAATCAATACCGCCTGTTCTATTGACAAGCAACGCGAAAGTTGCTAAAATAGGCATATAGATGCCAGTAATTGGCAAAACGAAGTTTTTTACTCTTTATTCTTTACCAAAGGATTTTACCGGGAAATGAATCTTCAATATTTGCGTTATGCGGTGGAGGTTGCCCGGACGGGATCAATCTCCCAGGCCGCAGAAAATCTGTTTATGAGCCAGCCCAGCCTGAGCAAATCCATTCACGAGCTGGAAAGCTCCCTGGGAGTACAGCTGTTTAAGCGCACCAGCCGCGGGGTGTGCCCCACGCCCGAGGGCGAGGATCTGCTGCTGCACGCCCGCTCCATCCTGAGCCAGGCCGAAAAAATCGAAACGCTGTATCAATCCAACCTGACCAGCCCTGTGCGGTTTCATCTGGCCGCCACGCCGTCGCTGTATATCAGCGAGGCTTTTGCCAACTTCTGTGCCAAGGCTGTGCAGGAGAACGAATCGCGCCGGTTGAACCTGAGCCTGCATGAGATGCACCGGCTGCAGGTGATCGACGCGGTGGCCAGCGGTTCGTGCGATGCAGGCGTGCTGCGCTGCCGTGCGGATGAGGAAATGATGCTGGCATCCATCCTGTCGCGCAAACGGCTGGACAGCACGCCGCTGGGCACCTATCACCTGCGGCTGGCGCTGGATCCCCATCACCCGCTGGCCGCGGCCGAAAGCATCACCCAGGAAATGCTCTCGCCCTATCCGCGCGTTACGCTGGACGCGGGCGCGGTGGAAAACCTGGTGCTGTTTGAAAGCGAGCTGCAGGAGCCTGTGCAGGACATCAGCCGCATCAGCGTGTTCAGCCGCGACAGCGCAGTGGCCATCCTGCACGCGGTGCCCGGCGCCTGCATGCCTTGCAGCCCTGTGCCGCAGGCTGTGGCCGATCTGTATCATCTGATTTTGCGCCCCGTGCAGGGCGTACCCTGCCGATATCGGGACTTGTACATCACCCGCAGCGGCACGCTACAGCACCAGGCGGAACAGATGCTGCTAAGCGAGCTATACGCCCTGCAGGGTGATCAAGCGCCTGCCGCCGTGTGATACCAGTTTGTACATTGATTCCCATTTTAGGTTTTTACGTATCCCATATGCGCCCTTATATGTGGGGTATATCGGCTTATATTTGTGTGATACTTTCAAAATGTGGATAAAACATTTTGTCAGATTTATGGGTTGACTTTTTCTTAAAAATGGCGATAATGGTACATGCAGCAGATCGTGCTGCGCAGGTCGCAAGGGCGGCCTGGGAAAGGAGAATGAGTATGCTTATCAATGTAAAGATCAACAGCATGAAGGACGCGGAGCATTTCAGCAACATCGTTCGTCGTTACCCCGCTGAGATCACCCTGAAGGCCGATAAATTCTGCGTGGATCCCAAGTCTGCGCTGGGCGTGCTGGCCATTCTGTACTCTGCCCGTGACAACATGATGCTCGACACCGGCGATATGGACGACGGCGAAATTCCGCAGCTGGTCCGCGATATCAAGGACTACATCAAGGAATAACGTTCCCCGCGGCAGCAGCCGCCCGGATGAAAAAACTCCGTCCCGTCCTTCCGGACGAACCGTTCACATATGGGTTTCCCATTTTGAATAGATCAACCCCCGCCTTTTTGCAAAGGCGGGGGTTTTATTTGGTTTTGGTTGTATGCTTTGACACCCAGTCTTTACCCCTTCACCGGCAGCTGCACGGTGAAGGTGGTGCCCTTGCCCTTCACGCTGTCCACGGTAATTTTGCCACAGCTCAGGGCGATGATTCGCTTGACCATCGCCAGGCCCAGGCCGTTGCCCTCGCCATGGTGGGACTTATCGCCCTGATAGAATTTTTCAAAGATGTGCTGCTGCGTTTCCCTGTCCATGCCGATGCCCGTATCGCTCACCTGCACGGTAGCGGTATCGTCCACAGCAACCAGGCTGATGCCGATTGTGCCGCCCTCGGGAGTAAACTTGATGGCGTTGTTGATCAGATTGACCCAAGCCTGGGAGAGCATCTCGGCGTTGCCGTAGCAGGTGACCTCCTCCAGGTCGATCACCAGCTCCAGATGCTTTTGCTCCCATTGCTTCTCCAGCAGCAGAATGCAGGAGCGCAGCTGCTCATCCAGGCGGAAGGCTGTTTTTTCGGTCACAATCTGCTGATTTTCCAGCTTGCTCAGCAGCAGAATGTTGGTAGCCAGGTTGGCCAGGCGCGTGGACTCATCGGCGATGATGGTGGCGTACTCGCGGCGCTCCTCATCGGTAATATCATCCCGCTGTAATTGCCGGGCAAAGCCGCGGATGGACACGATGGGCGTTTTGAACTCATGCGAAAAGCTATTGATAAAATCCGAACGAAACATCTCGATGCCGCCCAGCTCGCGGGTCATGCGGTTGAAGGAGCGCACCAGGTCGCCCATCTCGCCGCGGCCGTCCTCCATGGGCAGCTGCACGCTGAAATCGCCCTTGGCCACGCGCTTGGTGGCCGCAATCACCTGCGTGACGGGACTGAGATAATACTTGCCAATCCAGGCCGTAATCACCGTGCCGATGATGGAGCTGACGCACACCATCCAGATGGGCGACATCATCTGCGTGATGAACAGCGGGCGCAGCCAGCCCGCGCTGAGCATGACCACATATGCCGCACTGGTAAACAGGCTGGCCATGGTCATGATGCAAAACACATACAGCACCAGCCGCGCCCGCAGCGATCCCAGATGCGCGCGCATACGCACGCCGCCCGAGCCTGCGGGCATGGGCGGCTGCTTCAGCTTGCCCCTCATGCGCGCAGCACCGCCTTATAGCCCAGGCCGCGCACGGTCTGGATTTCAAAATCGGCGTTGCCGCGGAAGCGGTCGCGCAGGCGGTTGATATGCACGTCCACCGTACGTTCGTCCGACTCGCTGACCAGATCCCATATTTCATCCATCAGCTGGCGGCGGGTGAAGATGCGGCCCGGATAGGACAGGAGCTTGAACAGAAGCAGAAATTCCTTCTTGGGCAGCGACTCGGTTTTGCCCGCCACCGTGACGGACATGGAATTGAAATTCAGCTCCGTACCGCCGATATTGAGCCGCCGGTCAGCCACAATGCGCGATCTGCGCAGCAACGCCGCGATGCGCAGCAGCATTTCCTCTTCATCAACGGGCTTGACCATATAGTCGTCCGTGCCGATGATAAAGCCCTTTTTCTTATCCTGCGGCGTTTCCTTTGCCGTCACCATCAGGATGGGAATGTCGCTGCCGCTGTCGCGCAGCGTGCGGGTAAACTCATAGCCGTCCATGCGCGGCATCATCAGATCCAGCACAATCAAATCCACATGGCGCGATTCCATCTTTTCCAGCGCTTCCACGCCGTCGCAAGCCAGGATGGGCTGATAGCCATGCTGCTTGAGCACAGTTTCCATCAGGCGGCGGGTGTTGGTATCGTCCTCTACAACCATAATCTGGAACATCGTAAAAAGGCCCCTCTCCGGTAGATGGCCTTATTATAACAGAAAAATATGAATTGCGTATAAACTTCCGCCTGCCGCGAGCGCTTTTTTCTGTTTTTGCAGCGTTTGGCAGCTATTCTCAGATTTGTTACAATTTATTTTCAAAAATATGGATGATTTTTAAGCGCAAATCCGTTATATTAATAGCGGCGGGTTAATTTTGCCTGCCAAGGCCACAAAAGGAGGTTCAAAACCGATGAAGAAATCCAAGCGTATTGCGCTGCTGGCAGTATCGCTGGCGCTGTGCCTGTGCCTGGCCGCGTCCGCCCTGGCGGAGGGAATGCTCAGCACCCTGTTCAACGCCGGCTGCAAGCTGCTGTTTAATACCGACAACGCCACCCTGAACGCCCATGCCACATTCAGCTATGACGGCGAGCTGTTCAAAACCTTTGACGGCAAGTACATTCAGGACGGCGTGAACTCCTACATGAACGTGTCGCTGCAAACTCCCAAGTCGGACGGCACGGTGTATGAGGGCGGCTATACGGTCATCTCCAACGACGGCGTCGCCTACTCCATGGAAACCTCGCGTCCCAAGATGTACACCACCACCAGCTCCAGCCTCAGCTCATCCATCCTTTCCTCCACCGTGCTGCGGCAGTCGCTGACGAACTTTGGCTCGGCGCTTTTGAACCTGATGGAAGGCAGCATGAGCCGCTACATCACCGCCGAGCCCAGCGATGGCGGCACGCAGTATCAGATCCAGCTGGCCAGCGGCGATTCGCCCGTGATCGCCAACGCTACACTGACGCTTTTCTCCCAGCTGGCCGCGCAGCGCTTCTTCGGCGTTGATTACGATCAGATTTCCGCCGGCAGCGAGCCTGTGGCCGACGGGCTGATCTGGGAATATGAGGATTGGGAAGGCCTGTTTGCCCTGACGTACCGCCAGCAGTACGGCGAGGAGCTGCCCAGGGATTTCTATGAGGCGCTTTGGAACAGCGAGAACCCCAATTCCGCCGCCTACTATGAGCGCTATGTGGTTATCAACGGCCTGGTGGACGACGTTTGCACCCAGCTGTGCAATCAGTACAAATCGGGCATAGCCGTCATCCACGCCGACGGCACGCATGATTACTGGGCCACCGAGGATGAATACCTGGTGGACACCGGCAACCAGACTGTGCTGTTTGAGGACTCCACGGCCAGCTTTATGCAGTATTATCAGCAGAAGACCGGCGAAACGCTGACCCAGGCGGATATGGACGCCATCTACGCCAGCAACAACCCCGAGCTGTACCGCGCCTATCAGCAGATGTTCAACGATATGAATCTGGCCTATCTGGCGCAGGTGGAAGCGGACGGCAAGGCCTCGGCCATCTATGTGAGCAAGAACGGCGAAACGCGTTTGATCTACGATATCGCCGCCTATCTGCGCGAGCAGGGCGGCGATGACTATCACGGCACCGTCACCTCGCGCATCGTCTACACCATGAAGTCCCTCAGGCTGGATCAGACCAATATGCGCGTCACCCTGGACGCGGAAGGCCGCATCCTGGCGGGCGAGGGCACGGTGCGCATCATGATAACCGATCTGTACGGCGTGGAGCATACGCTGGACATCGCCTTCAACGCCACTGCCGGTTCCTACGGCTCCAGTGAGGTGGAAACATTTGATCCCGAAGCGTACAATGTGGTTTCCTCTCAGGAGTATTATGAAAACTACGAAAAGTACGCCACCATCACCAAGGGCGATCAGGAAACCCCTGCGCCCGATTCCGCCGAGGGCGACGATTCGTACAAGCTGCCTGATACCGTTACCTTCAACGGCGTTAAATATCAGGTAACGCTGGACGAAAGCATCAACGGTTAAATTTCAATAACCGCCTGCAATCAAAATTTCTTTTTCTAACCCGCAATGTCTGGGGGCATATCGCCCCAGGCATTTTTCTATCTGTGTAATTGTAAAACTTTCTCTTTCTTATTGACAGGTATATTACGTTTGCATATGATACCGCTGAAAGCAGGCCCTGCTTTCTACTCCACACCAAAGGACGGGGGCTGTCGCCAGCCCTGCAAGCAAAGCCATGACAATACGTATGTTTAACCCTGCGCACATCGCCGTATTATTGAGCACGCTGATGCTTTGCATCCTCGGCTCGCGTCTTCTGCGCCGTCTGCCGCAGCGCGGCGGCAACCGGCTGATGATCGGCCTCGCGCTGTTCAACATCGGGCTGTATCTGCTGAAAATCGCCCTGATCTGCCGCCAGCCCTGGTTCAATGTATGGGAGTATCTGCCGCTGGATCTATGCGGCGTCAACCTGTTTGTGTGCCTGCTTGCAGCGCTGCTGCAAAAAAGGGCGCTCTATAGCTTTTTGTATTTCATCGCCTGTCCCGCCGCGGCGCTTGCGCTGCTGCTGCCAAACGCCTGCTTTTTGAACTGCAATCTGTTTGAGCCGGTCACGCTGATTTTCTATTTGCAGCACAGCATCCTGGCCATTTTCCCCCTCCTGCTCATTTTGGCCGGGCGCTTTCGCCCGCAGCTGTCCAGCGTATGGAGGAACGCCGGTGTATTTGTCCTCTCCTGCGCGATCATGTACGGCATAGACAAGCTGATTTTTCTGCTCACGGGCGTTCGCGCCAACTACTTTTTTCTGGTGCGCAGCCCCGGCAATCCCGTGCTGGATTATCTGTGGCGGCTCAACCCGCGCGAGTTTGTTTATGCGCTGCCCTGCCTGCTTGTGCTGACCGTTATCAATATGCTGATGTGTCTGCCTTTTATCTCAAAATCCCCGCATCGCCATACCATCAAGGCATAAATCTTTCATCACCCGTCCCTTTTTGCCGGCTGTATGTTACAATAATGTAAGCCGCGGTCGGCAAAATGTAAGGCGATTCGATGGCGCAGCCTGCCCGCCGCCTGCTATAATCAGCGCGTAAAACCCGCAAGGAGGTTGATTTTTATGAGCATGCTGGAGGTCAAGGGCCTGCAAAAAACCTATGTATCCCGCTTTGGCGGCAACCGCGTGGAAGCGCTGAAAAACGTTAATTTTACCGTGGAAGAGGGCGAATACGTCGCCATCATGGGCGAATCGGGCTCAGGCAAAACGACGCTGCTGAACCTGCTGGCCGCGCTGGATCGTCCCACGGGCGGCAGCGTGCTGCTGGACGGCAAGGATCTGAGCACGCTGCGCGAGCAGGATATCGCTGCCTTCCGCCGCGACCATCTGGGCTTTGTGTTTCAGGAGTTCAATCTGCTGGATACCTTTTCCATCGAGGATAACATCTACCTGCCGCTGGTACTGGCGGGTAAATCCCACACCGAAATGCGCAGGCGCATCGCGCCCCTGGCGAAGCAGCTGGGCATTGACTATCTGCTGAAAAAGTATCCCTATGAGGTTTCCGGCGGGCAGAAGCAGCGTGCCGCCGTGGCTCGCGCGCTGATTACCGAGCCGCGCATCCTGCTGGCCGACGAGCCTACCGGCGCGCTGGATTCCCGCTCCACGGACGAGCTGCTGCGCCTGTTCCATCTGATCAACACCTACGGGCAGACCATCCTGATGGTTACCCACTCCGTTAAGGCCGCCAGCCATGCCGGGCGCGTGCTGTTCATCAAGGACGGCGAGGTGTTCCACCAGCTTTACCGGGGCGACTGCAATAACGAGCAGTTCTACCAGCGCATTTCGGATGCGCTGACCATGCTGCAATCGGGCGGTGACGCGCAATGAAGGCAGGCTTTTTCCCCATGCTGGCCGTCAGCGGCATGCGCAAGAACCGCCAGCTCTACACCCCCTACCTGCTGGCCTGCACCGGCATTGTGTGCGTCAGCTATATCGTCGCCTTCCTTGGCGTTTCGCCGGTCATCCGCGCCATGCGCGGCGGCACCAGCACCACCATGATCCTGCAGCTGGGCAAGGGCGTCATGGCGGTGTTCTCGGCCATCTTTCTGTTCTATTCGCATTCCTTTCTGATTCGCCGCCGCAAGCGGGAGTTTGGCCTGTACAACATACTGGGCATGGGCAAGCGCAGCATCGGCCGCATCCTGCTTTGGGAGGCGCTGATGAGCGCGGCGCTGTCGCTGCTGGGCGGGCTGGCGCTGGGCGTCCTTTTGTCCAAGCTGTGCGAGCTGCTGCTGGTCAATCTGCTGCGCGGCAGCGTCACCTTTACCTTCACCATTTCCGTCTCCGCTATCCGCGATACGGCGCTGCTGTTCGCCGCGATTTTCGCGCTGATGGCGCTCTTTGACCAGGGGCAGGTGCGCCTGTCCAGCCCGGCGGAGCTAATGCGCAGCGAAAGCGCGGGCGAAAAGCCCCCGCGCGCCAACTATGCGCTGGGCGTGCTCGGCGCAGCGCTGCTGGCGGCCGCCTATTATCTGGCGGTATCCATTCAGCAGCCGCTGGAGGCGCTGACATGGTTCTTTGTGGCCGTCATCATGGTCATCATCGCCACCTATCTGCTGTTCATCGCGGGCTCCGTTGTGCTGTGCCGCCTGCTGCAAAAGAACAAGCGCTTCTATTATCAGGCGCGCCACTTCGTATCCGTCGCCTCCATGACCTACCGCATGAAGCGCAACGGCGCGGGCCTGGCCTCCATCTGCATCCTGGCCACGATGGTGCTGGTCACCATTTCCTCCACCACCTGCCTGTACTTTGGCTCGGAAAGCCTGCTGCGCGCCCGCTATCCGCGCGATGTAAATATCGATCTGCTGGTGGATGCGCTTGAAAAGCTCAGTGATGAAAACGCCCGCGCCGCCTATGCCTGCATGGACAAGGTGATTTCCGACGCCGGCCTTTTCCCCGAGCGGCAGCTGCTCTATCGCGCCGTCACGGGCTACGGCCCGCTGGAAGACGGTACGGTTGACCTGCATGCCCCTGCCGACCGTGCCAACAGCGTCAGCCGCCTCAGCCAGGTGTATCAGTTCTGCTTTGTGCCGCTGGATGATTACAACCGCATCACCGGCAGCGCCGAAACGCTGGCGGCGGACGAGGTGCTGATTCATCCCTATCGCGCTAGCTTCAAGGGCGATACCTTTGCCCTGCTGGGCGGCGCATCCTACCATGTGAAGGCGCTGCTGAACGATTTTCCCACCAACAGCGCGGCGGCCATGAACGTCGTAGGCACGCTGTTTGTGGTTGCGGACGATTTGCAGGCCATGCTGGGCGCGCTGGCGCAGCAGGCGGCCGAGGATCCCAGCCTTGGGCTGAACTATCATTACCTCAACGCCTTTGACTGCGCGAAGGCGGATCAGATCGATTCATCCGAATTGGAATCCGCCATCCTGCTGGACGGCGTGCCGACGCTGGGCCGCGCAATCAACGTTGAGCTGCTGGCGCAGGAAGCCGCTGATTATTACGGCATGTACGGCGGGCTGCTGTTTCTGGGAGTTATGCTGAGTCTGGTATTTGCCGCCGCCGCGGTGCTGATCATCTACTACAAGCAGATGTCCGAGGGCTACGAGGATCAGCCACGCTTTGCCATCATGCGCAAGATTGGCATGACGCAGCGCGATATCCGCCGCAGCGTCAACGCGCAGATGCTGATGGTATTCTTCCTGCCGCTGGGTTTTGCGGGTCTTCATCTGGGCTTCGCCTTCCCGATGCTCCACAAGCTGCTGATGCTGTTCTGCCTGTACGATCTGCCGCTGCTGCTGGGCACCACGGCGATCACCTTTGTGGTGTTCGGCCTGCTCTACGCGCTGGTGTACCGCGCCACGTCCAATGCCTATTATCGGCTGGTAAGCGGCATAACCAAGGACGAAAAGGCGCAACAGTAAACTAACTACACCCCCTCTGCACAAAAGCCGGTTCAGAGCATTCACTCTGAACCGGCCTTGCGTTTATTTGAAATATCGCTTAGATTTCCTCGTTCGGCTCGGCGCTTACATCCTCACCGGCATCGCTTTCCTCCGCCGCGTTTTCAGGCGCGTCCGTTTCGTCGTCCTCGTCTTCCTTTTCAGCGCGCGCGACGCCCACAATGCGGCTGCCATCGCCCACGCGCATCAGGCGCACGCCCTGCGTGGCACGGCCGCATATGCGGATGCTGTCCGCCGCCGTGCGGATGATCGTGCCGTCATCGGTGATCAGCAGGATATCCTCGTCCTCGGCGATCATCAGCTGCGCGGCCAACAGGCCGGTCTTATCGGTCAGGTTCATGGCGATTACGCCCTGGCCGCCGCGACCCTGCTCGCGGTATTCCGCGGGATCGGTGCGCTTGCCGTAGCCGTTCTCGGTGATGGAGAGCACCTTTTCATCCTCATCCACCACGCACATGGAGATGACCGCGTCGTCCTCGCGCAGCTTCATGCTGCGCACGCCCTGGCTGGCGCGTCCCATGGCGCGCACGTTGTTTTCATTAAAGCGGATGGCCTTGCCCTGGCGGCTGCCCAGCAGCAGTTCACGGTTGCCATCGGTCAGTTCAACCGATACCAGTTCGTCGTCCTCGCGCAGGATAATGGCGATCAGGCCGCTCTTGCGCAGGTTGGCAAACTCCTCCAGCGGGGTCTTTTTGATCAGGCCCTGGCGCGTAGCCATCATCAGGTAATGACCCTCGGGCATATCGGGCATGGGAATCATGGTGGTGACCTTTTCGCCCGATTGCAGCTGCAGCAGGTTGATAATGGCCGTGCCGCGCGCCGTGCGCCCAGCCTCGGGAATCTGGAAGCACTTCATCATGTAGCAGCGCCCGCGATTGGTGAAGAACATGATATCCTCATGTGTATTCACCACGCGAATCTGCTCGGCGTAGTCCTCCTCGCGCAGGCTTTGGCCGGTTACGCCCTTGCCGCCGCGGTTCTGCGCGTGATAGGTGGATTTGGGCAGACGCTTGACATAGCCAAAGTGCGTCAGCGTAACCACCATATCGTCGCGGGCAATCAGATCCTCCACGTCGATCTCACCCTCGACGGCGCTGATCTCGGTGCGGCGGTCATCGCCGAACTTATCGCGAATCTGCCCCAGCTCATCCTTAATAACGGACAGCAGCAGGTGCTCGTCCGCCAGGATGGAGTTGAGGTAGGCGATGGTCTTTTCCAGCTCCTGATACTCGGCCAGCAGCTTATCCAATTCCAGATTGGTCAGGCGAGCCAGACGCATATCCAGAATGGCCTGCGCCTGCTTGTCGGTAAACTCAAAGCGGGCAATCAGCTCGGCCTTGGCGGAGGGCACATCCTTGCTGTGGCGGATGATGTGCACAATCTCGTCGATGCTGTCCATGGCCTTGAGCAGGCCTTCCAAGATGTGTGCGCGCGCCAGGCTCTTGTCCAGGTCGTACTTGGTGCGGCGGGTGACAACGTCCTTCTGGTGCTCAATATACCAGTACAGCATATCGCGCAGGGAAAGGATCTTGGGTTCGCCATGCACCAGCGCCAGCATGATCACGCCGAAGGTATCCTGCAGCTGGGTGTGTTTGTACAGGTAGTTGAGCACCACCTGGGGCTGCACATCGCGCTTAAGATCGATGACCACGCGCATGCCGTTGCGGTCGGATTCATCGCGGATATCGCTGATGCCGTCCAGGCGCTTTTCATGCACAAGCTCGGCAATCTTTTCTACCAGCTTGGCCTTGTTTACGCCATAGGGAATTTCGGATACGATGATGCGGTCGCGGCCATTGGCCAGCGTTTCCACCTCGGTTTTGGCGCGCACAACGATGCGGCCGCGGCCGGTATGATAGGCCTCGCGGATGCCGCTGCGCCCCAGGATGATGCCGCCGGTGGGGAAATCCGGGCCTTTGACATGCTCCATCAGGTCGTCCAGGCTTGCGTCCGGATTGTCCATCAAGCAGATGGCGGCGTTGATAACCTCCGTCAGGTTATGGGGCGGAATGTTGGTGGCCATGCCCACGGCGATGCCGGAGGAGCCGTTGACCAGCAAATTGGGGAAACGGCTGGGCAGCACGGTGGGCTGCATCAGCGTTTCATCAAAGTTTGGCATGAAATCGACGGTATCCTTGTCGATTTCGCCAATCAGGCTCAGGGTGATCTTGGACATGCGCGCCTCGGTATAACGCATGGCCGCCGCGCCGTCGCCATCGACGGAGCCGAAGTTGCCCTGCCCCTCCACCAGCATATAGCGGGTGTTGAAATCCTGCGCCAGGCGCACCATGGCGTCGTACACCGCGGTATCGCCGTGAGGATGATACTTACCCAGCACGTCGCCCACGATACGCGCGCTCTTGCGGAACGGCTTATCGGGGGTCATGCCCAGCTCGTTCATGGCGTACAGGATACGGCGGTGAACGGGCTTGAGGCCGTCGCGCACATCGGGCAGCGCGCGGTTGATAATTACGGCCATGGCGTAGGATATGAAGCTCTTTTTCATCTCCTGTTCCAGATTTACCGGAATCAGGCGATCTTGAATATCACTCATTGTCTCATTCCTTTCGCAGGGTCATTGGGAAAGGCCGCCAGCCTGGGCTGCGGAAAGCTCCGCCGCCGTCAGCGCGCGCAGCGTGGCCGCATCGTCCAGAAGCTCAGCCAGCTCGGGGCTGGAAAGCATGTTGTTTTCCGCCGCCACCAGATAAGCGTTTGCCTGGGTCACGCCGCTTTCGTTGGTATAAAAGGCGCACAGCACGTCATACGCGCCGCCAAAGGACAGGCTGAGCACCGCCGCCTGGGGCATGTCCGCAGCCATCACGGCGCAATCGCCGCAGGACAGCATGGCAGATGCGGCCAGCGCCACAGCGCCCGCGCGGGATACCTGCATGGTACACAGCGTAACAGGCAGAGAAGCATAGATCTTTTGCCGGATGCCCTCGGACAGCGCCGGGGCGCTGTCGCCGATTTGCAGCAGCCTGTCCATGGCAGCGGGCGACAGCGTCAGCAGCGCGCTGGATACCGGCGCGTCATAGGGGCCCTCGCCCATGGCGGCGCACAGCGCGCCGATTTCAGCCGAGCCAGCATACAGGCTGCAATAGGCTTCGGACTGCGCGCATTCCTGCATGATGTCGGCCAGCTTTAAGGCCCTTTGCACCATGGCGGACAGGGCGGGATCAGCCGCCTCCGCGCCCGCGCCCATCGGGAGGGCGCACAATACAGTCAGGCACAAGGCCAGAAGCAGACATAGCTTTTTCATCCGTCCGCCCCCTTACAGATCAAGGTCGGTGACCATATCGTAATTCTGCTCGATAAACTCGCGGCGCGGCTCCACCTTGTCACCCATCAGCAGGCTCATGATCTCATCGGCGGCCATGGCGTCCTCCACGCTCACCTTCATCATGGTGCGGGTTTCGGGGTTCATGGTGGTGGTCCACAGCTGCTCGCTGCTCATTTCGCCCAGACCTTTATAGCGCTGAATTTCAGGCTTGGGATCGCGGCCGATCTGCTGCATCAGCTTTTCAAGCTCCACGTCGTCATAGACGTAGTATTCCTGCTTGTTTTTCGTCACCTTATACAGCGGCGGCATGGCGATGTATACATAGCCGTTTTCAATCAGCGGCCGCATGTAGCGGTAGAAGAAGGTGAGCATCAGGATGCGGATATGCGCGCCGTCCACATCGGCATCCGTCATGCACACGATGCGGTGATAGCGCAGCTTATCGGCGTTGAACTCCTCGCCGATGCCGCAGCCAAAGGCGGTGATCATGTTTTTGATTTCCTGATTGAGCAGGATCTTATCCAGGCGCGTTTTTTCAACGTTCAGGATCTTGCCGCGCAGGGGCAGGATGGCCTGATAGTGGCGGTCGCGCCCCGTCTTGGCGCTGCCGCCTGCCGAGTCGCCCTCTACAATAAAGATTTCACACTTGGCGGGATCGCGCTCGGAGCAGTCGGCCAGCTTGCCGGGCAGGGAGGCGGATTCCAGCACGGTCTTGCGGCGGGTCAGGTCGCGCGCCTTGCGGGCGGCCTCACGCGCGCGGGCGGCGTTGCAGCAGCGATCCAGGATCATGCGCGCCACGGCGGGGTTTTCCTCCAGATAGGTGGACAGCCCCTCGGCCACCATCGCATCCACGATGGGGCGCACCTCGCTGTTGCCCAGCTTGGACTTGGTCTGCCCCTCAAACTGCGGCTCATGCATCTTGACCGACACGATGGCCGTCAGGCTTTCGCGCACATCCTCGCCCTTGAGGTTCGCGTCCGAATCCTTGAGCACGGGCGGGCGGCACTTGTTGCGGCCGTAATCGTTGATCACGCGCGTCAGCGCGGCCTGGAAGCCCATCAGGTGCGTGCCGCCTTCGGGGGTGTGGATATTATTGGCGAAGGTGTAAATGTTCTCAGCATAGCTGTCGTTATATTGCAGCGCGGCCTCGACGGACACGCCGTTCTTTACGCCCTCGATGTAAATCGGCTCGGGGAAGAGCACCTCGCGGTTTTTATTGAGGAATTTGACAAACTCGCGGATACCGCCCTCATAGTGGAAAACGCGCTCCTGCTCCCTGCCCTCGCGCTCATCGCGCAGCACGATCTTGATGCCCTTGTTCAGGAAGGCCATCTCGCGCATGCGGGTTTTGAGGATATCGTAGTTAAACTCAATATTAGGATCGAACACGCCGTCGGGGTTCTGTTCGCTGCGGATATCGGGCCAGAACTGCACCGTGGTGCCCGTGCGCTCACCCGCATCGCCGATAATCTTCAGATCGTATTCGATCTTGCCGCGATTATACTCCTGGCGGTATACCTTGCCGCCCTGATATACCGTAACCATCAGGTGACTGGACAGCGCGTTTACAACCGACGCGCCCACGCCGTGCAGGCCGCCGGATACCTTGTAGCCCTCGCCGCCAAACTTGCCGCCCGCGTGCAGCATGGTCAGGCATACCTCCACCGCGGGACGCCCCACCTTGGGATGGATGCCCACAGGGAAGCCGCGGCCGTTATCCTGCACCTCTACCGAGCCATCGTGCTTGATGGTGATGATGATATCCGTGCAGTAGCCGGCCAGCGCCTCGTCCACGGCGTTGTCCACAATTTCATATACGCAATGATGCAGTCCGCGGTAATCGGTAGAGCCGATATACATGCCGGGACGGCGGCGCACAGCCTCCAGCCCCTCCAGCACCTGAATATCGCCTGCGCCATAATGGCCCTGCGCATGATCAGGATTCTGAGCTGCGTTCATTTCTTCCGTCATTTTGACCTCCCTGGAAAGATGAAGCACGCGGCGCGCCGGCCCCAGCGATACGCAAAAAACGCCGCGTGTTATATCGAATCACGATGAGAAGCACCGGCAAAGGCCAGCATTTCTCCTCATTATCATTATAACACAAAACGGCGTTTTGTACAAGGTTTATACCTTATTATAAGGGCGTTTAAATTCCGATATGCGCCAGCGCGCGGGCGATGCCGCCCTGTCCGGCAGGAGCCGTCACCCAGTCCGCCTGCGATTGCACAGCGGGGCTGGCGTTGCCCATGGCCACGCTCCAGCCTGCGTGACGGAACATATCCAAATCGTTCTCGCTATCCCCAATGGCCACGCTGTTTTCCACCGGCACGCCCAGGGCGCGGCAGGCATGCTCCATACCCACGCCCTTGCCGAGGCCGTACAGCACGGCCTCATACCAACGCTCCGAGCAGATCAGATCAAACCACGGTGCCAGCAGGCGGCGCTGCTGCTGCGTAGGCGCGCCCCAGATGGTCAGCTTGGTGACGCTCTCCCCGGCAAAGCGCGTGTCAAAATCATCCGCGCGGGTCAGCATCTGCCCCTGCGGATGCGTGCGCTGGATGGTCAGCAGCGCGGTTTCGCCCTCAAAGAAGCAGCCCTCGCCGGGACTCTCCAAAAAGTATGCCAGCACCTGGCGCAGCGCCTCGCGGGGAATCTCCTGCTTGAACAGCGTTTTGCCGCCTATAATCAGCTGCGTGCCGCAGCCGCACAGGAAGCCATCCAGGTAGTCCGCCGTCCGCAGCACCGGCGGCAAAAAGCCCGACGAGCGCCCGGTGTTGATCAGCACCTTATGACCGGCTGCGCGTGCCCGAAGCAGCGCCGTCCTGTCCTGCTCGCAGGGCGCCTCCGCCCCAAAGGGAATCAGCGTGCCGTCGATGTCCAGAAAGATGGCTCTTGCATTGGTATTCATGAGATATTTCTATCCTTTACTGCATTCACATCTCCAGCCGCATATACACCAATTCCTGATACCCCGCCGTGCGGGATCTGAAGCCCCTGGGATTGCGGCCATACTCCGTAAAGCCTGCCTGGGTGTACAGCGCCATGGCACGGGTGTTGTCGGCCACCACATCCAGCTCCAGCTGGGTATAGCCCGCCTGGCGGGCGCAATCGATGCAGGCGTTCAGCAGAGCGCGGCCAATGCCCAATCCCCAGTATTCGCGCGCCACGCTGACGCCAAACTCCGCGCGGTGACGCAGCTTATATCTGCCGCCCACCGCATCGATTCCCGCCGTGCCCGCGATCACATCGCCCACCTGGGCGATGATTTCCACCTCGTTGGCACTGTCGGCCTTGGCTTGCAGAAAGCGCGCCTCCGCTGCCACATCGCTGCGGCTCTCGTCCGGATAGGTAAGCAGATAATCGGTCTCGCCATGGGTCAGGTTAAAGTTGTCGATCACCGCCGCCGCATCCTCCGCCAAGGCATGGCGCAGAACACAGGCGCGGCCATCCCTGAACTGAATGGTCTGGTTATATTGCAAAAGCAGTTCTCCTTGTTTAGGCCAGGCCCAGGATCATCCCGGCAAAGCCGCAGTAGATCAGCAGGGCAAGCGCATCCACAATGGTGGTGATAAAGGGGCTGGCCATGACGGCCGGGTCGAAGCCCAGCTTATCGGCCAGGATGGGCAGGGTGCAGCCCACCATCTTGGCGATGAACACCGTAACGCACAGCGTAAGGCAGATGGTCAGCGCAATGGGCACGCCCACACGCTCGATCAGCAGCAGCTTTACAAAGTTAGCCACAGCCAGCGTCACGCCGCACATCACGGCCACGCGCGCTTCCTTCCACCACACCTTGAACAGATCCTTAAAGTGCAGTTCACCCAGCGACAGGCTGCGGATCACCGTAACCGACGACTGGCTGCCGCAGTTGCCGCCCGTATCCATCAGCATGGGGATGGCGGCGGTCAGGGCGATGGAAAAGCTGAGCACGCCCTCAAAATGGGTGATGATCATGCCCGTAAAGGTGGCCGACAGCATCAGCAGCAGCAGCCAGGGAATGCGGCTTTTCCACAGCATCCACACGGAGGTCTTCAGATACGGCCGGTCGCTGGGGGTGATAGCCGCCATCTTGCTGATATCCTCGGTGGTTTCTTCCTCGATAACGTCGATGGCGTCGTCAACGGTAACGATACCCACCATGCGGTTTTCGGTATCCACCACGGGCAGGACGTTGAGATCGTACAGGCTGAACAGGCGCGCCACGGATTCCTGATCCTCCTGGGTGGTCACGGAGATGACGTTGGTCTCCATGATATCCTGCATCCTGGCGTCCTCGCGCGCCATGACGATGCCGCGCAGGGAGACCACGCCCAGCAGGTGCCTGCTCTCGTCGATGATATAGCAGTTGTTAACCGTCTCTTTATCCATACCCGTGCGGCGGATGGAGGCGATTGCGTCGGCAGCGGTCATTTGCGGCCGCAGGGCCACAAACTCGATGGTCATGATGGAGCCGGCGCTGTCCTCGGGATAGCGCAGCAGCTCGTTGATGCTCTTGCGCATATCCGGGTCGGCCTGAGCCAGCAGTCGCTTGACCACATTGGCCGGCATCTCCTCCACCAGGTCTACCGCATCGTCCACGTACAGTTCATCCAGCACCGATTTCAGCTCGGTATCCGAAAAGCTGCGGATCAGCTTTTCCTGCATATCGGGCTCCATCTCCACAAAGGTCTCGGCGGCCTGCTCCTTGGGCAGCAGGCGGAACAGCGGGGCAGGCGCGTTATCCGGCATCATGGCAAACAGCGCCGCCACCTGCGCGGGCTGCATGGTAACCAGCACGTCGCGCAGGGTATTGTATTTTTTGTTTTCCCACAATTTTTCCATTGTGGTTTCAAAGGCATTATCGATCTGCGACATTTTTGAACCCTCCTGACTGTAGTTTGGTCTGGAAGGCGCAGATGCAGGCGCTTTGCGCTATGCAGCGGCGGGCCGCGCAGGACCTGCCGCGCGCGTTGTTCGTCCTATGTCCGCGCCCATGGCATTACTGTCTCCGTCCATGACGGCCCTCCTTCTTTCTGGTTTTTGCAATAGAATAAGCGCCGCAGCCACCCGGAGGCGGCGCGGCGCATGCATGCTAAGCATCGCTGCTACCGTTCGAGCTTCAGCATCGCCGGGCGATGAAACTGCGTTAGACCATGCCTTGTATTTCGACATTGTCTGCTCATACCTGCTCAGGGTGTCTCCACCCCTCCGCGGCAGCAGTCCGTATCCCTGCGGTAGCCTTGCCTACCGGGCTTTCGCGTACATTTTATTATACAAAGAATGGAAGCGCCTGTCAACGAAAAAAAGCAATTAAGTCAAAACTACGGCTGATATGACAGTGATATGCAAAAAAAGAATAGCTGTACTTTCATAATTGTATGATATGGGGAAATTCATCCTGCCTATCTGCCAATTATAATATCAGCGTATTGACTTTAAATATATTCTGAGCTATAATATCCCGCGTATAGAACGTTGTGTCTCCACTTTCGCAAGCACAAAAGGAATGTATCGGAGGTAGTCATCGTGGGACTCGAAGTAATTCGCACCGTCATGCAGCGTCAGGGCGTCACCAGCGACATGCTGTCCGCCATGAGCGGCGTACCCAAGAGCACAATCGACAAAATCGCATCCGGCGCAACGGATAATCCGCGCTACAAGTCCCTGCAGAAGCTCATGGACGCGCTGGGAATGACCATGGATGATTTCATTCGCCTGGTGGACAACAAGGAACGCTCCACGGATGAGGACATCCTGATTTCCGTTTTCCACAGCATGAATCCCGATGGCCGCGCCCGCGCCCTGCAGCTGCTGCAGGATATGGCCGACAGCGGTCATTATCCCATCCGCCTGATTGGCAAGGACGAGGAATAATCGGCGCATTCCGCGCAAAAAAGCTGTCCCCCGGCATTAAGCCAGAGGGCAGCTTTTTTATCTATTCGTTTTTTTACAGTCTGTCCAGCAGCGTCACGCTCTGGATGGCAGGCACATTGCGCAGCGCAGCCACCAGCGAATCATCCGGCACGCTATCCAGCTCCAGCGCCATCACAGCGCGCCCGCCTGCCTCGGCGCGGAATACGCGCATGGTAGCGATATTCAGCCGCGCGGCAGCCAGCAGGCGGCTCACCTTGGCAATGGCCCCCGGCGTATCCCGATGCTGAATGACCAGCGTGGTGCGCTCGCCCGAAAAGCCCACCTCCAGACCGTTGAGATACTGCACGCGAATGCTGCCGCCGCCCACCGATACTGCCTGCACACTGATCTGCGCGCCGCTTACGCCCACCGCGTCAATTAACACGGTGTTGGGGTGCGCGTCGCGCAGCTGCACCGCGGAGATGGTATAGCGCATGCCGGCCTGCTCAGCCAACGCGCGGCTTTTGCGCAGGCGCTCGTCATCCACCTGCAGGCCCAGCAAACCGCCAATCACCGCGCGATCGGTGCCATGGCCCTCCCAGGTTTTGGCGAAGGAACCGTGAAAGCGGATATCCGCATACTGAACCTCCTCGCCCAGCAACATGCGCGTGATGCGCCCAATGCGCGCCGCGCCCGCCGTGTGCGAGGAGGAAGGGCCGATCATAACCGGCCCGATGATATCAAACAGCTGCATAATCGCTGCTCCTGTTATACATTGTCAAAGGGTTTGTTCTGCTTGCACAGCGGGCAATCGGCTTCCTGATAATTTTCCACTTTCTCGCAGTACAGCGGATAATAAGGATATTCAAACGCCACTTTACCGCCCGATGCATCGATAATGCAGGATATGCCCACCACTTCACCGCCAAGCGCGCGAACGATCTCAATCAGCTCCCGCACGCTGTGGCCGGTGGATACCATATCCTCCACAATCAGCACCCGCGTGCCAGGAGCAAAGGCAAAGCCGCGCCGCAGGGTAAGCACCTGGTCGCGGCGCTCGGCATACATATTGCGCACGCCCAGCTGACAGCTCACCTCGTAGCCCGCCAGCATACCGCCAATGGCCGCGCTGAGCACCAGCTGCACGCCGGACTTGGCGTAATGCTGGGCAATCAGAGCGCAGACCTCCTGCGCGCTGCGCGCGTTTTCAAACAGATGCGCGCACTGAATATACAAATTGCTGTGGCGGCCGCTGGCTCGCAGAAAATGGCCGGAGCGCACCGCGTCAGCACGATAAAGCAAATCCTTCAGCTGGTTCTGATCCATGCAATCACTTCCTCGCCCTTATTATAGAGGATAGCCAGCGCTGCGGTCAATGCATAAAAGCAAAAAACACGCTTGAAAAGCAAAAAAATCAGATTTTCACGAACGTTCGCCATCAGCATCTATTGCATTGTTCGTGATTTTGATGTATAATACGTCGTCACTCTCAATTACATGGCAAGGAGGCTGCCATCGATGGATAAATTCAAGCGCAATGAGCGCCTGGCGGTCATGACTAAGATACTTTCCGACGCGCCCAACCGGATCTTCACCCTGTCTTTTTTCTGCGAAATGTTCGGCGCGGCCAAGAGCACGGTCAGCGAGGATGCATCCATCCTGGCCGGCATTATGCAGGATTTCAAGCTGGGCACGCTGGAAACCGTCACCGGCGCGGCGGGCGGCATGCGCTATCGTCCCCTGGTGCAGGAGGGCGAGGGCCGCGCATTTTTGGAAGGCATCTGCGAAAAGCTGCGTTCCCCTGGCCGCGTGCTGCCGGGCGGCTTCCTGTATTTTTCGGATATTCTGTCCGATCCCCAGCTGGTATCGGGCATGGGCAAGCTGTTTGCGGCTGAATACTATGATGCGAACGTGGACTTTGTGCTGACCATGGAAACCAAGGGCATTCCCGTGGCGCTGATGACCGCTGAAGCCCTGCATGTGCCGCTGATTATCGCGCGCCGCTCCTCCAAGGTATATGAGGGCAGCGCCGTAAACATCAACTATGTTTCAGGCAAGGGCGGCATTGAAACCATGTCGCTCAGCCGCCGCGCGGTGCGCGAAGGCGGCTCGGCCCTGATCGTGGACGACTTTATGCGCGGTGGCGGCACAGCGCGCGGCATGCTGTCGCTGCTGAGCGAGTTCAACGTGAAGGCCGTGGGCATGTGCTTCGTGCTGGCAATGGAGCATCCTGCGCAGCGCTTTGTGGAGGGTGAAAAAGCGCTAATGCTGCTGGGTGATATCCGCGATGGTGAGCCGAGCCAGGTACGTGTGGCGGACTGGGTAAAGTAAAAAGGTAGATTTAAGGTAAATTCTAATATGAAGCTATTTATTGGATTGGGCAACTATGGCGATCAGTATGCCCACACCCGCCACAACGCGGGCTTTGAGGTGATCGACCGGTTATCGGATCGCTGGCACATCCCCGTCACGCGCGCGCGCTGCCATGGGCTGATCGGCGAGGGCACGGTGGGCGGCGAGCGCGTGGCGCTGATCAAGCCGCAAACCTACATGAACCTTTCCGGCGACTGCGTGGCTGCGGCCATGCAATGGTACAAGGTGCAGCCGCAGGATGTGATGATCTTTTCGGATGACATCGACCTGGAGCTGGGCACGCTGCGCGTTCGCCCCTTCGGCGGCTCGGGCACGCACAATGGCTGGCGCGATATCCTGCTCAAAACCGGCAGCGACCGCTTTCCGCGCATCCGCATCGGCGTAGGCGCGCGCCCGACCTTCTGGAACCTGGCGGACTGGGTGCTCTCCCGCTATCAGACCGAGGAGGAGCGCAAGGCCATGGACGCCTGCTTTGCCCGCGCGGCCGAGGCGGCGGAGTGCTTTGTGCTGCACGGCATCGACAAAGCCATGAATACCTACAATACCAAGGCATAGCGCCCTCCCGCGGCGGGTTTCCGCACGCGGGAGACTTTTCGTATACGGGCAGTTTTGGCGTATACGGGCAGTTTTTGGCTTTTCCTTGCACTGCAAGCAACGATGTGATATGATAACAAAAGCGGGTCTATCCCGCGAATCCCCGGAATGGAGATCCCGGATGAAGCTTTTCAATTGGATGAAACACTATGTCCCCAAATACGCGGTGCTGCCGCTGCTGGGCTGTCTGGCGCTGAATATGCTGGTCTACTACGGCAGCCGGCTCTTTAACCTGAGCATGACGTCCTACGATCTGTCGCTGCCCCTCGACCATCGCATTCCCCTGGTGCCGCCGTTTATCGTGGTCTACATGCTGTCGTTTGTATACTGGTGGTTCGCCTACATGGTCATTGCCGCCGACAGCCCGGAGCGCGGCGGCATGCTGTTTGGCGAGATGATCGGCAAGCTCATATGCCTGGCCTTTTTCCTGATCCTGCCCACCCAGATGGAGCGGCCTGCGGTGACGGGCAACGACATCTTTTCCCGCCTGGTGCGATTTATCTACTGGACTGACGTGCCAAACAATCTGTTTCCCTCCATTCACTGCATGGAAAGCCACCTGTGCTGGCGCGGCCTTGCCCGCTGCCGCCGCGTGCCAAAGTGGGTGAAAATCGCCGCTTTTATCCTGTCGCTTGCCATCTATGCCTCCACCGTCCTGGTGCGCCAGCACCTGGTGCTGGATATTCCCGCAGGCATCCTGGTGGGCGAAATCGGCCTGTGGATATCGCGCAGGCTGCGCCTGGGTGAGCGCTATGCCGCCCGCTGGAGAATTGCTCATGAAGCGTAAGCAATGGCTGTACAGCCTGATATTCGTGCTGCTGATCGGGCTGACGGTGTTTACCATCTGCTCGCAAAGCGCTTCCTTTACACGAGAAGGCTTTGGGGAGTATATGCGCGCGGCGCATCCCGCCGGGCTGGCTGCCGCTGCGCTGTGCACGCTGCTGTATATTCTGCTGGAAGGGCTGGCGCTGCTAACCATCTGCCGCGCGCTGGGCTACCGGCGCGGCGTAGGGCAGGGCGTGCTGTACTCTGCGGCGGATATTTACTTTTCCGCCATCACGCCCTCAGCCACGGGCGGCCAGCCGGCCAGCGCGGTGCTGATGATGCGCAGCGGCATTCCCGCCGCCCCCACCGCCGTGGCGCTGCTGATTAACCTGGTGCTCTACACCCTGTCCATCCTGCTGATGGCTGCGGCTGGGCTTGCGCTGCATCCGGGGCTGCTGAAGCTGTTCGGCCCCGCCTCCAGGATCCTGATCTGGGTAGGCGCGGGCACGCAGGTGGCGCTGCTGGCCGGGCTGACGCTGCTGATTTTCCACGAGCCGATCTTCCTTCGGCTGGCGGACTGGGCGCTGAAAATCGGCCATAAGCTGCACCTGATCCGCGATATCGAAAGCCGCAAGCAGAAATACGCCGAGCTGCGCGACGACTATCAGCAGTGCTCCGGCGCGCTGCGCGGACAATGGAAGCTGATTTTGCTGAGCTTTGTCTTTAACCTGGCGCAGCGGCTGGCCATCGTGCTGTCTCCCGTGTGCGTGTATCTCGCCGAAGGCGGCAATCGCGCCCGCACAGGCGAGGCGTTTGCCGCACAGACCATGGTGATCCTGGGCTCCAACGCCGTCCCGCTGCCCGGCTCGGTGGGCGTGGCGGACTATCTCTTCCTGGATGGATACCGGTCGCTTGCGCAGTCTCCGGTATTGCTGGAGCTGCTGTCCCGCGCGATTTCTTTCTACAGCTGCGTCGTTTTGTGCGGGGCGCTGCTGCTTGTCTACGCCGCCAAACGAAAGTTAAGCAAGGAACGGTGAAGCGCATGCTGGGTTTTTACAATTATACCGTCTGGCTAACCTACGGCTCACTGGTATCGGCCGTGATCGGGATTTTCGTGTCCCTGGCGGGGCACGGCCATCCCTACATCGGCGCCATTTTCCTGCTGATCAGCGGGCTGTGCGACGCCTTTGACGGCATGATCGCCCGCACCAAGACCGACCGCACAGAGCAGGAAAAGCAATACGGCATCCAGATCGACTCGCTCAGCGATCTGGTGGCCTTCGGCGTGCTGCCCGCCTGCATCGGCGCAGGGCTGTACAAGGCCTCGATGATCTTCGATCCCCCGCAGGATCCCTGCCTGGTGGCGCGGGTGCCCTATCCCGTGTATGTGGGCATCTTCGTCATTTATGTGCTGGCGGCGCTGATTCGCCTGGCCTACTTTAATGTGCAGGCCGAGGCCGGCTGCGCGGCGGGCGAAAAGGTGCAAAAGGTATATTATGGCCTGCCTGTTACCAGTTCAGCGCTGATTTTTCCCACCTTTTTGCTGCTGCGGCACCTGATCTGCGCGGACATCGCCATCGGCTATTACGCGGTGATGCTGCTGACGGCGCTGGCCTTTGTGTGCAAATTCCGCATGCGCAAGCCCACGCTGCGCACGGTTCTGATCATGGTGGGCATCGGCGGGCTGGAGTTTCTGCTGATCCTGTTGGTAAAATACAATGGCTTCCGCGCGTTCTGATGGGCGCGCGCTGCGCTTTTTATACGGCACGGTGCCAGGCCGCATGCTGCTGCGCCCGCTGACGGCGCGGCCGCTTTCGCGCGCCGCGGGATGGCTGCTGAACCGGCGCGTATCCTGCGCGCTGATCGGCCCCTTTATCCGCAAAAGCGGTGTCCGCATGGCGGACTATCTGCCCGAAACCTACCATAGCTTCAACGACTTTTTCACCCGCCATATCCGTCCCGAGTTGCGTCCGCTGCCGCAGGATCCTGTCTGCCTGTCCGCCCCCTGCGACGGGCGGCTGAGCGCGTATCATCTGGAGGAGACGGGCGTATTTGATATCAAGGGCAGCCGCTATGATGTGCGCGCCCTGTTGGGCGGCGATCCGCGCGCGGCGCTGTTTTCAGGCGGCGATTGCCTGGTATTTCGTCTGTGCGTGGATGATTACCACCGCTATCATTATATCGACGACGGGGAGAAAGGCGAGAATGTTTTTATTCCAGGCAGGCTGCACACGGTGCGTCCCATTGCGCTGGAACATACCAACGTGTTTATCCAAAATTGCCGCGAGTATACCCTGATGCAGACCAGACACTTTGGCACCGTCGCTCAGATTGAAGTGGGCGCCCTGCTGGTGGGGCGCATCTGCAACCATGACGGCGCGGGCGCATTTACGCGCGGCGCAGAAAAGGGCTGCTTTTATTATGGCGGCTCTACCGTGGTGGTGCTGCTGCAAAAGGGGCGGGCAACGGTGGACGAACGCTTTTTTGCCGCCACGCGCCGCGGCGAGGAAACGCGGGTGCTGCTGGGGCAGCGGCTGGATTGCCTGCCGTAAAGCGCCGCCCATTACCCTCACAGGAGGTTATCATGGATCGATCGGTTGAAAAGCTGCTGCTTGCCGCGCAGGATACTGGCATTGCCAACGCCGCCCGTGCCTGGCAGTTAAAAAACGACTCCGCCGCAGGCACGGCGGAGGAATTGAACGCGCGCATGGCGGAGGCGCTGAGCGTGATGCGCGACGCGGCTGAAAAGGGTCTGGATCCCAATCTTCGCTCAGTCAGCCGTCTGACGGGCGGCAACGCCGCCAAGCTGATGCGAGCCGCTGTTTCCGGGCAAACCATGGGCGGCAGCCTGCTGGGGCGCATCTGTGCCAGGGCGCTGGCCGTGGCCGAGTGCAACGCCGCCATGGGCCGTATTGTCGCCGCACCCACCGCGGGCGCGTGCGGCATCCTGCCCGGCG
>ERZ857827.329-NODE-329-length-70581-cov-7.031237_pt1 | contig 70581 bp, 52 predicted proteins | sample MGYA00519761_ERZ857827 | MGnify/ENA primary metagenome ERZ857827 (study PRJEB31778, sample SAMEA3449370) | human gut metagenome | biome: human gut; feature: human-associated habitat; material: faeces | place: United Kingdom | collected 2010/2012 ... | reverse complement strand
TCAACGCTGTTCCGGCGCTCGTGATCGGTATCGGACTGGCGCTGATCCTGTTTGCGACCGGAGGAACAGACAATCCGCTCAACTATGTGGTGCTGATTGTCTCGATCCTGTGCATGAGCCTGTTCTTCTCGATCCATTACCTTACGATTTACTATTTGCTCCAGCCTTACAATGCAGGGACGGAACTGAAAAGCGGCACATATCGTATTGTTTTGTCAGTAACCTATGTCGTCTGTTTTGCTTTCATGCAGCTTCGTATGCCGATTATGATATTTGGAGTCATGACGATTGCGTTTTTTGTACTTTACAGTATTGTTGCAAGCATTTTGGTATATCGTTTGGCTCCAAAAACGTTCAGACTCAGGACATAAAACTATGGTTTGAACTGTTACAGATATTCATAATGGTTATCCAAAGAATGAGAACGGAGGATTTGTTGATGAGAAAGTATCTCAGATGTGGAACGGAAATGAAAGAAAACTGTACCATCAAAGTAGAAGGCGCAGGATACGGAATTATCATGTCATCGGACGAAAACAAGCTGTTCGGCGGTCGGATTGGAAAGCCGAAAGTAGCAATCTGTCCGAAGTGCGGCGAAGTCTCCATCTATGTGGAAGATGTAGAGAAGCTGTGACGGTATATGGAGGCTGTTTGAAATGAAAAAGATTTTATCTGTGTTTTTGATGTCATTCATCGTATTCGCTCTCTCTGCCTGCAATGCTGATGTCGTGAAGATTGAAGATTACGAATGGAAAATGAGAACGGTTGCAAGTAATGATATAGAACCTGCACAAGCTCCGGATGAACTCATTGTCGCTGTAGGAAAAGCCGACGCGTTGTATCCTGAAGCTGAGATTGTGGATTTGACTTTGAACGCCAAAGATGGCGCAATCACGATAACCGATCGCACAAACAACAAGACATACAGCGGCACTTATGAGGTAATGCAGAAAACGCCGAAGGGAACGGACTATGAGATTATCATTGATGGAGTGACCGGCTATGCTACCGTAGCTCCTACGGAATACTATGATGGCTCAGAAATTCCGACACTGCCAATCAATATAAATGGCTATTCCTTGTACTTTATTCCAGAGAAAGCATAAACAAACGCAGATCAGAGAAAGGTGCAGCGATGAAAATAGAGACGGAAAAGAATTTCCCTCAGTATTTTAAGCCAGCATCTATTTCATCTAGGCAGGTTTAACAGGCTTGCCTGACAGTCAGAAAATACGAAAGTTATTGGAACAGATACACGCGGCACACTGTACAACTTACCGCATAAATGAAAACGGCGTAACCAGATTTTCATCGAGTTACACCGTTTTCTTTACATTTTACCGCTTACAGCCTTATCAGCACAGGGCATTCTCTGCATTGCTTTTTGTTATGAAACAAAGCTTACAGTGCGGCAAGAATGCAGTCTACATCTGAAATTTCGGCACCGTACACATCTTTGAGGTACTGAATACCGCTATGGTAATCTTCAGCGGTAAACGAATCGGTTGCATCTTTGGCCACAACAATATCGTATCCCAGTTGATATGCATCAGCCGTGGTGTGGCGCACACACATATGTGTGTGCAGACCGGTCATAATCACTGTATTAACGCCAAGTTCCCGCAACAGCAGATCCAAATCTGTCTGGAAAAATCCACTATACCGGCGTTTCGGCACCACATAATCTTTTTCACAAAGCGCCAATTCCTCAATGACCTCTGCACCCACAGTACCGGCAATAGCATGATCGCCCCACAACTTGAGTTCATGGTCAATGCCTTTCAAATGTGCGTCGTTGCAAAAGATAACCGGAATATTTTTTTCTCTGCACCCTGCCAATAATTGTGCTGTTTTTGGTACAATGGCAAGCCCGCGATCACATTTCAGTGCACCGGTAACAAAGTCGTTGAGCATATCTACGACCAAGACGGCATATGTTCTTTCCCTGTGATTCATATGTATTCTCCTCACGATCTGAAAAATATTTATTTATATATTCATGTGTATATACACATGAAAACATGGTAATACAAAAAAAGTGGTTTGTCAATATTGATTTTCCGACTTTTTTCTGATATAATGTGAGAAGAATGTAAAAATGAGGTAAAATAAATGAGTGGAAATGAACGACGCGAGGCGATTTGGCGACTGTTACAACAAAGTAGTACGGTGATCAACGCCTCCACACTTGCAGCACATTTCGGCGTTACCAGACAAATCATCGTATCTGACATTGCCCTGCTGCGTGCCAACGGCCGACCGATTGCCGCGGAACGCAGGGGGTATTATATTGAAAAAACAAACGGAATATTTGAAACCATATTATGTAATCATACCGCCGCACAAACACTGGATGAATTTTACGCAATCCTGGAATACGGCGGAAAAATTTTGAATGTCATTGTTGAGCATCCAATATATGGCCAAATCAGTGCAGATCTGAATATTGCATCGCGTTTTGATGCGCGTGAATTTATCGAAAAAACGGAGGAATCCAATGCAAAGTTACTATGTCATCTGACCGGAGGGGTTCACATGCATACCATTTTGGTGCCAAGCAAAGAAGCCTATCGGCAAATTTGCAATACTTTGCAGGAGCAGCATATATTGAATGAAATCAAGGAGGACGAGCCCGGTACGTTTTAGGTATAATCAGGTATAACAAGATATCACATATTTGTATATATGTGCCGTATTTTCACGATTCACACATGACATATGACGAGGTAAAAGACAAATGGACATTTTTGATTTTCTCACACTCATCGGCGGGCTGTGCCTGTTTTTGTTTGGGATGAATGTCATGGGCGACGCATTAGAGCGTCGCGCCGGCGGAAGTCTGAAATTGATTTTAGGAAAACTGACCAAAAATAAATGGACCGGCTTTTTAACCGGCTTGGGTGTTACCGCTGTCATCCAAAGTTCTTCTGCCACCACGGTAATGGTTGTCGGTTTTGTTAACTCAGGTGTCATCACGCTTCATCAATCGATTGGTGTGATCATGGGTGCCAATATCGGCACAACCGTCACGGCATGGATTTTAAGCCTGAGCGGTATTTCCGGTGAAAATTTCTTTTTGCATTTATTAAAACCAACTTCTTTTACCCCAATTTTGGCGTTAATCGGCATCGGATTGCTCATGTTCAGTAAATCCGGAAAAAAGAAAGACACGGGAACCATTTTGCTGGGGTTTGCTACCCTGATGTTTGGCATGGATACCATGTCCTCCGCCGTGAATGGCCTGGCAGATGTTCCCGCATTCCGTCAAATGTTTTTGGCGTTTGAAAATCCCATTTTGGGCGTATTGGTCGGCGCAATCCTCACGGCAATTATTCAGTCCAGTTCCGCTTCTGTGGGCATTTTGCAAGCATTATCTGCAACAGGACAAGTCACTTACGGCGCCGCGATTCCCATCATTATGGGACAAAATATCGGAACATGCATCACGGCCATTCTCGCGTCCTTTGGCACCAATAAAAACGCCAAACGCGCGGCAATTGTCCACCTGTCGTTTAATGTGATCGGCACGGCAATTTGGCTCTCCGTATTTAGTATTATTTCTGCTGTTTTTCATCCTGCCCTTTTGCAGCAACCAACTTCTTTGGTTGGAATTGCTGCTGCACATTCTGCATTTAACATTGCATGCACCATCATATTGTTGCCGGCATCCACGCTGTTGGAAAAACTGGCAATCAAACTGGTTCCCGGCGATAAGAAAAACGAAGTGCTCACAGAACTTGATGAGCGTTTGCTCACGACTCCTCCGGTTGCTTTGGCCCGATGCAATACGCTTGTTTGCGAAATGGCAGATATTTCGGTTTCGGCACTCCAAAAAAGCTTAAAACTTCTCCAAGTATATGATGATGAAATCACGGAGGAAATTAAACGCAGTGAAGAACGCGTGGATCACTACGAAGATATCATCGGCACATATCTGGTAAAACTGAGCAGCAAACAAATCGGAGAAAGCGACAGTGCAACCGTTTCCAAGTTGCTGAAAGCCATTGGTGACTTTGAACGTATTTCGGATCATGCAATCAACATCATGGAGTCGGCAAAAGAATTGCATACAAAAAATCTGCGTTTCACACCGGATGCAGACAAAGAAATGCAGCTGATGTGTCATGCAGTATCCGAAATTTCTTCGCTCACCTATACAGCATTTGCCAATAATGATATTGAGGCAGCCAAACATGTGGAACCGCTGGAACAAGTGGTTGACGTTTTAAACAGCAAACTGAAAGATGGCCATATCAACCGCTTGAAACATGGCATTTGCTCCATTGAAGCCGGATTCGTTTGGTCGGACCTGTTGACCAATTTGGAACGTACTGCAGATCATTGTTCCAACATCGCGGTTTGTATCATTGATACAGCAGAAAACACCATGAATTTCCACGCATCTTTGCGCCACCTGACCACAAACAATGCAGAGTTCGATCAAATGTATCAAACCTTTGCCGAAAAGTATCAAATTTCAACGCAAGCAGATTCTTAATGTCGATGGATGTGTAAAAGTTTCAGTTATGTTATATTCTGTTCAAAAAAATGTGGTAAAAATCTCTTTGTGTCCTATCAAGGCTGAATCTTAAACTGCTATTTAACTTGTTCATAAGTCTGTTGACTGAAAACTTGGAGAATCTGAAAATATGAATTTGAAAGAACGTAACAATGCTGTCCTTCGTATCATCTTTTGGATATTGGAAGGCATTATCGTCGGGTTCGGTGCAATTATGCCCGGTATCAGCGGGGGAACGCTTTGTGTGGCGTTCGGTATGTATTTACCATTGATCTACGTCATATCCCATCCAAAACAAAATTTGAAAAAATATTGGAAGATGCTGCTTGTTTTCGCAATCGGCGTTGCCATTGGCTTTGTCGGTTTGTCCGGACTTGCCAGTTGGCTGCTCAAACTGAGCACTTCCCTTGTAACCTGCGCATTTATTGGTTTTATTCTCGGCACATTTCCGGAGCTTTGGCATGATGCCGGAGAACAAGGACGTAAACCAACCTCTTTTCTGTTCCTTTTCGTCGGATTTGCTTTGATGTTAGCGTTGCTGTTATTTTTGCAAAGTCACGATATGATGCAAGTACAAACAAATATTTTCGGTTTCTTGTTGTGCGGCATATTGTGGGGGCTTAGTTTTATTGTTCCGGGGCTCAGTTCTTCCACCTTGCTCCTCTTTTTCGGTTTATATGAGCCAATGCTTGAGGGAATTGCCAAATTGGATTTTCGCGTGGTTTTGCCTCTTGCAGTTGGTATGATTGCTTGCGTGTTGCTGCTTTCCAAAGGTGTCAACTTCATATATAAAAAATTTTACACACAAATTTCTCATTTTATTTTAGGTGTTGTAGCAGCAACAACTATCATGATTTTCCCGGACTGGTCTATGCGCGGCATGGATTTGGTATATGCACTGCTTTGTATCATTGGCGGATGCATTGTATCATACTTTTTCACACGCATTTGCGCAAGCCTCAAAGAAAAACAATCGTGATATCACAAAACGACTTTCCGGCGGCTTTTATTGCTGAAAATAGAAGCCGCTGATTTCTTGTTTTGAAAAATAAACTTTACTGCATCTTTACTCTATTTATGCTATAATAAAAAAGTTCAGAGGCAAATGAATAACATGAAGCATTCGTCAAAAAAAGCAAAAATTGCAACGCCGCTTTTGCTATTGTTCTGCTGTTGCGCATTGTTCGTTTCCGGTTTGTCATCTTTTTACCAACCATCAAATATTTTCTTAAATGACGACAATCCGACTGATCAATCCAAACAACATGATCATGCCAATCAACCGGATGGCATACCACTTTGCGCTGCAACACAATTTGTTTCAGAACCGATTTTCAATGATTTTGGACAAGATGAGCAATTCCAACAACGGAAACAAAACTACAAATTCATTTCCTACGTAAGCAATCTTGTTTGCACATTCAATGATCGTTTTGCATTACAGGCATTACCGCAACAAATGATTTTCTGTAATGTTGCTGTTCTTTGCCTGCTGTGCCTTTTTCATATACAAATTATTTTATACTTCCAGCGATCAGACGGAAAAAAACGATGTAACAACATGCGCAGATGTTGTATTTGAAATAACATTTCATTGATGAATAAGCATTATAAACGGTATCTAAAATATTTTCGTTTCGTTTTGTGAGGTGAATACATTGAAATCAAGAATTAACCGCGGTACGTTTTGGATCATGTTGGTATTGATCTTGATTATCACATATCTTTCCATTTTTGGCCTTCGTATCGGTTCGTTTCATATTCCGGGCTCCGGTGAAATGCGATTTGGCATTGATATCCGCGGTGGTGTGGAAGCAACTTATTTTCCAAAAGACTATGACGGTGTGCCAACCGCAGAAGAACTTGACGCTGCAAAATCTGTCATTGAAGAACGCTGTGATGCACAAAACATTTTGGACCGCGAAATCACGGTAAACCGTCAAAATGGATCTATTTTAGTTAGATTTCCGTGGAAATCTGATGAGACTGAGTTTAATCCCGAAACGGCTATAGCCGAGTTGGGTGAAACAGCACTTTTGACGTTCCGTGACCCGGACGGCAATGTGCTCTTGGAAGGAAAAGACGTTACAAAGGCCTCTGTCCAGTACGAACAGCAAACCGGACGCCCTGTCGTAACATTACAACTGAACGATGAGGGAGCACGTCTGTTTGAAGAGGCGACAGGTAGCTTGATCGGTCAATCTATTTCCATTTATATGGATGATATCATGATTTCAAGCCCGACGGTAAATGAAAAAATCACAGGCGGAGAAGCGATCATCACAGGTATGGCAAATGCCGAAGAGGCAACGGATCTGGCCAATAAGATCAACTCTGGTGCTCTTCCCTTTTCTCTGGAATCCCGCAATTATAACGCCATCAGTCCCACAATGGGAACCGGTGCGTTGAACGTGATGGTAGAAGCGGGCATTGTGGCGTTTGTGCTGATATGCTTGTTTATGCTGTTCAAATATCGTCTCCCCGGTTTTGTCGCCATTTTCGCTCTAACGCTGCAGGTAGCCGGTCAGCTGCTGGCATTATCCGTTCCGCAGTTCACATTGACCCTGCCCGGTATTGCCGCCGTCATCCTTTCCATTGGTATGGGTGTGGACGCCAATATCATTACAGCAGAACGGATCAAAGAGGAAATCGCGGATGGAAAATCGGTTCGTGCTGCAATTGATTCCGGTTTCCACAAAGCCTTTTCTTCTGTGTTCGACGGTAATATTACCGTCATTATCGTTGCCATTATCTTAATGATTTTTGGCTCAGGCACGATGCTTTCCTTTGGATATTCCCTTTTGACCGGTGTGATACTAAACTTCGTCTGCGGTGTATTCACATCCAAAGTCATGATCAAATCGCTGAGCCGGTATCAGAAATTCCAAAAACCGTTTTTCTACGGCAGCGGAAAAAAATCCGAAAAAGTATTCCGTTTTTATCAAAACAGATTCAAATATCTTCTCATCTCTGCCGCAGTCTTTTTGATTGGCATTGTCTGTATCTTTACCAATGGGATCGACTTTGATATTCAATTCAAGGGCGGTGCAATCATCAATTACACCTACACGCAAGAGATTGACACCGAAAAAGCCGCACAAATTGTGGAAGAAACCCTTGGACGTGACTGCGATGCACAAACGACCTCTGATCTGAACACCAACACCACAAAACTGGTGCTCAATCTTGCCGGAAAAGAAGGACTTGCTTCGGAAGATCAACAGGCGTTGACAGACGCATTAAACGAAGCATTCCCGGATAATGAAATCGCGTTGTCGGATGTTTCGGTTGTAGAACCCTTCATTGGTCGTGAATTTGCCATTGACAGCGCCATTGCCGTGGGATTGTCCGCTGTTTTGATTATTCTATACGTTTGGTATAGCTTCCGTAAGGTTTCCGGACTGTCCGCCGGCGTTTGTGGCCTTGTAGCGCTCTTGCACGATGTGCTGGTGGTATTTTTCGCCTTTGTGGTATTCAACATTGCCATCAATGATTCCTTTATTGCAGCCGCCTTAACCATTCTTGGCTTTTCCATCAACGATACCATTGTTATCTTTGACCGTATCCGGGAAAATAAGCTGTTGTACGGTGGGAAAATGTCAATTGAAGAGATTGTAAACAAGAGTATTACCCAATCATTTACCCGCTCTCTGAATACAAACATTTGTACACTGTTGAGCATTGTTGTTGTTTATATTTTTGCGTTTATTCAGAACATTCCGTCTATCACAAGTTTTGCACTGCCTATGATCTTTGGTATCATCAGCGGTTGTTATTCCACAATCTTTATCGCAGGTCCGATTTGGGTCAGTTGGCAGAAACATAAAACGAAAAAAGCGCAAATGAAAGCATTGAAACCGGCAAACAGCAAATGATATAAGATAGTAACTGTTTCGTTGCACTCTATTTCTTTTGCCTGGGATACGGCAGAATCACATTTTGTACACTTCCCTTTCCGCATTTTTGACAGATGAGAAAAGGCGCGGTGTGATATGTGTTCTCATATAAGACACTACATTTTCAGACAAAACGAGGTTATGTTATGAGTTTTTTGTTGGAAGGATTTTTGGCCGTCACCTGGAAACAATTGGTGATGTATGCTGTCGGAATATTGCTCATATTTCTGGCAGTAAAAAAACAATATGAGCCCTCTCTGCTGCTTCCTATGGGATTTGGCGCAATTTTGGTCAATTTACCGTTTTCCGGTGTGCTCAATCAAGAAATCGAAGGCATTGGAGAAGTAACCGGTATTGTTCAGTGGCTGTATGACCTTGGTATAGAAGCGTCAGAAGCAATGCCATTGTTGCTCTTTATCGGTATCGGCGCAATGATTGATTTTGGGCCTTTGCTATCCAATCCGAAAATGTTTCTATTTGGTGCGGCGGCACAGTTTGGTATTTTCATGGTCGTCGTTCTCGCCGTTTTGCTCGGCTTTGATCTCAAGGATGCGGCTTCCATTGGTATTATCGGTGCAGCAGACGGTCCTACTTCCATTTTGGTATCTCAGGTGTTAAAATCAAATTACATTGGCCCAATCGCTGTGGCAGCCTACTCTTATATGGCATTGGTACCAATCATTCAACCGGTTGCCATCAAAGCCGTTACAACGAAAAAGGAACGCCGGATCAGAATGCCGTACAATCCTGCCAATGTATCAAAATCTCTGCGTATCGCCTTCCCGATTATTGTGACGGTGATCGCCGGTTTCATCGCGCCGACTTCCGTTTCTCTTGTCGGATTTTTGATGTTTGGTAATTTGATTCGTGAATGCGGTGTGCTGAATACATTGTCTGAATCCGCGCAAAATATTTTGGCCAATCTTGTCACTCTGCTGCTTGGTATTACCATTTCGTTCAGCATGGTTGCAGAAGATTTTGTGAATGTCAACACACTGATTATCATGGGTCTTGGTCTGGTTGCATTCATCTTTGATTCTATTGCAGGCGTGCTCTTTGCAAAATTCCTCAACCTGTTTACAAAGAATAAAATCAATCCGATGGTTGGTGCTGCCGGCATTTCTGCATTTCCGATGTCTGCACGTGTGATTCAAAAGTTGGGTCAAGAAGCAGATAATCAAAACTTTTTGCTCATGCACGCGGTTGGTGCAAACGTTTCCGGACAGATTGCCTCTGTGCTTGCAGGAGGTATGATCTTAAATTTGATTCCGCAATGGATCCACTGATGCTGGGAGGGTGACAAAATGAATTATACAGATTTGATTTCTTCTTTCAAATTGATGGGACTTGGAATGCTTGGCATTTTTATTGTCATGGTTGCCATCTCGATCATCGTGTACATCTTTACGAAAATTCCCTCTAAAAAGAAATAAAACTTTTTCTAACAATAGAAAAAACGGATATGCCAAAGCATATCCGTTTTCTTTATAAAATTAAACAAGAACATGGAACTTGTTCTGAAAAAGAAAAAGCCCTATGTGCAAAAATATGACACATCAAGGCTTTTAGAATGGCCCGCCCTACGGGGTTCGAACCTGTAACCTTCAGAATCGGAATCTGATGCTCTATCCAGTTGGGCTAAGGGCGGTTTTGTTACATATAACATATTTATTATATCATACGGACTTGTTGTTTGCAATAGATTTTAAAAAAAATTATCCTGTTTATATTCTCTTCTTTACCTTTCCGCATCTTCAATCTGTAATATTCCACTATGCAAATGAAATCATAAAAACGAAAACACAGAGATCGCTATCATTGCCGATCTCTGTGTTTTACAATCTTTGAAAGGATTTATTCCATTAAGACTCGATTGGCTCAAAATCTGCTGCACCATGTTTGCACAATGGGCAGATGAAATCATCTGGCAATGTGTCTCCCTCATAAATATAGCCGCAGATCTTGCACACAAACCCCTTCTTCCCTTCTGTCTGGGGCTTTGGTTTCACATTTTCCTGGTAATACGTGTATGTCATGGTCGGCTTATCACTGAGCACACGGGACTCTGTTACACTGCAAATAAACATTCCATGCGTGTCCAAATCCACATACTGTTCTACTTTGAGCGACATCACCGCATTGACATACCGATCCAAAACGACAAGGCCGTTGTCCGTCCGGCGCAATTCTTTTCCGGCGAACTTGTCCGCAGTTCTTCCGCTTTGGAATCCGAAATTCTGAAAGACTTCGAATGGAGCTGAAACAGACAAACAATTGACGTTCATCTGTCCCGTTTGTTTGATAATATGATGGGAATAATTTTGTTTGTTAATGGTAACTGCAACGCGATTGGGCGTGTCGGTTACTTGGGTCACCGTATTCACAATTAAACCGTTGTCACGTTTGCCGTCGTTGGAGGTCACGACATACAAACCATAACCAATGTTGAACAACGCGCGGAAATCTTGTTTATTGGCAAGTTCATCAGACAATCCAATATAATTCTTGCACAATTCATCTGCCAGTGCCTCAATTTGCTGTGCGTTTGCATCATTCATCGCACTATGCAGTGTTACGGTATTGGAGGCAAATGAGAGGTTTGGAGATTTTTCCAGCATACTACGCATGACTTTTGCTGCCATCGGTGCCCAGGTACCGTTTTCCATCAGCGCTACGGTCCGTTTCTGATAATTGCGCTCCGTCAAATGTTCGATAAATGTGCGCATAAACGGGAAAATATCAGAATTGTAAGTCGTTGTTGCCAGAACCAGCGTACCATATCGAAATGCATCTTCGACGGCTTCTGCCATATCGCAGCGTGCCAAATCATGCACTTCCACTTTCGGACAACCCTTCTTTTTCAAACTTTCCACCAAACATTGAACTGCTTTTTTGGTGTTGCCGTAGACGGATGTGTATGCCACAACGATACCATCGCTTTCGACGCGGTACGATGACCACATGTCATATAGATTAAGGTAATAAGACAAATTTTCCTCTAACACCGGGCCGTGCAGCGGGCAAATTGTTTGGATGTCCAAAGTTGCCGCTTTTTTCAGTAATGCTTGTACTTGCGCACCGTATTTTCCCACAATGCCAAAGTAGTATCGGCGCGCTTCGCACGCCCAATCCTCAACTGCGTCTAAAGCGCCGAATTTTCCGAAACCATCGGCGGAAAATAAAACTTTAGAGGTACTGTCATAGGTCACCATAACCTCCGGCCAGTGAACCATCGGAGCAAACACAAAATGGAACGTATGCTTTCCGGTACAAAGTGTTTCCCCGTCTTTTACCACGACAAAACGTTTGTCATCAGCGGAAAACTGATTGAAAAACTGTAGCAAAAATTTCAGGGTTTTTGCATTGACTACAATTTTTGCATCCGGATAAGCATTCATAAAATTAGCAATGTTGGCTGAATGATCCGGTTCCATATGCTGTACCACCAGATATGTGGGGAGTTTATTTCCAAGCACATCCGATATTTGATCGAGCCACTCATGTGTAAAGTGTGCATCCACCGTGTCAAAGACAGTAATCTGTTCGTCCATAACTACATAGGAATTGTACGCCATGCCGTTGGGCACTGCATACTGCCCCTCAAACAAATCAATTTGGTGGTCGTTGACACCCACATAATAAATATTATCTTTGATTTCTCTCATAACGATACCTTTCCATGTGATTAAATTTGATTATTTTCACGGAGATTATACCATACACATTGGCGAAAATCAAGGTATCCCATTCTAAAAAAGTTCTTTTCCGTGCTTTCGTATCCTTTTTCCGTCTTTGTCAATATGATATTGTCAGGTTTGTATTGAACAATGGTATTTTGAGCGCTTCTTCGTAAAAATATAGCAAGTGAAGTTATATACCATTCATCCGAAAGATAAAAAATCCGTTGCCATTGCGAAATGTGAAAAAATATGGTAAGATAAATAAATCATACAAAGAAAAACGATACAGGCCGTGAGAGGATACCGCAAGCAATGGAACTGACTGATATCCGCGTAGTGAAATCATTGATGGAATCGCATGGGATACGTTTCCAAAAAAAATTCGGACAAAATTTTTTGATCAACAAAAAAATCGTATCCGATATCGCCGATAACTGTGGCGCAAAACCGGAGGATGGCATATTAGAGATTGGACCGGGAATTGGTGTGTTAACTGCCCAATTGTGTCAACGTTACCGCCGCGTTGTTGGAATTGAGATTGACAAAAACTTAATTCCCGTACTTCATGAAACACTTTCTGCATACGACAACGTGAACATTATTTGTCAGGACGTGATGAAAACGGATTTGAAAGCGCTTCTGAAAACAGAATTTTCGGGAATGCGTGTCAGCGTTTGCGCCAATCTGCCATACTATATTACCACGCCGATCTTGATGCAACTGTTTGAATCGGAACTGCCGTTTTCTCATATCACCGTCATGGTACAGCGCGAGGTGGCAGATCGACTTTGTGCCGCTCCCGGCACAGCGGATTACGGCGCGATTACCGCCGCCGTTTCTTATTATGCCAAACCACGTCGCTTATTTACCGTTTCCCGCGGCAATTTTATGCCACCGCCACACGTAGATTCTGCCGTGGTACGGTGTGATTTGTATGATACGCCCCCGGTAAGGGTGAAAGACAAACAAACGCTGTTTTGCGTGATTCGTGCTGCATTTGCACAGCGCAGAAAAACGCTGTGTAACGCACTTGCATCAGCATTTCCCGACTTTGACAAGGAAACCATTGCAGCGCTTCTAATCAAACAAAATATTCCCCCGCAAACACGCGGTGAGACTTTGGATCTCATGGCATTTTCTCGTATTGCGGATGCTTTGTTCGTAGCCGCAAACAACGATAAATGAGATCATCAAAACAAATTCTTGCGGCAAGAGGAATAAAAAAAAGAAAAATCGGAAATATGTAATAATGTGATATAATTTGTTAAAAAACAATCAAACAATCAGATTTTGCTTGCAAAGAAAAAAGATTTTTGTTATACTATATTTGTGGATTTTTGGCAAATATTACTTGATCAACTATCCGAAATATAGCAAAGGAGTAACGGACATGACCAACAATAAATACGTTCTTGATTGGATCAATGAGATGGCCGATCTCGTGAAACCCGGCAATATCGTTTGGATCGACGGTTCCAAGGAACAGATTGAAGCATTGCGGAAAGAAGCTTGTGAAACCGGAGAAATGATCAAACTGAACCAGGATCTTCTTCCGGGCTGTTATCTGCACAGAACGGCTGTGAACGACGTTGCACGTGTAGAAGATAGAACCTTTATTTGTACCAGAAAAAAAGAAGACGCCGGCAACATCAACAACTGGATGGATCCGGTGGAATGTTATTCGAAACTCAAAAAACTGTATAACGGCTCTTACAAAGGCAAAACGATGTACGTCATTCCCTATTCTATGGGTGTGGTGGGTTCAGAATTTGCAAAAATTGGTATCGAGCTGACTGATTCCATTTATGTTGTGCTGAACATGGTAATCATGACCCGTGTCGGCAAAAATGTGATTGACGCATTGGGCGACAGCCCGGACTTTGTAAAAGGTCTGCATGCCAAAGCGGAATTGAGCGCAGAGAATCGCTATATCTGTCATTTTCCCGAGGACAATACAATCTGGTCTGTCAACTCTGGTTACGGCGGCAATGTGTTGTTGGGTAAAAAGTGTTTTGCACTTCGTATTGCTTCTTATTTGGGCAAAAAAGAAGGCTGGATGGCAGAACATATGCTCATTGTGGGAATCGAATCTCCCGACGGCGATATCAAATATATTTCTGCTGCATTTCCGTCCGCTTGCGGAAAGACAAACTTGGCAATGCTGATCCCGCCGGAAATTTATCGCAAAAAAGGTTACAAAGTGTGGTGTGTCGGCGACGATATCGCTTGGCTGCGTGTCGGCAAAGACGGCCGCTTGTGGGCAGTCAATCCAGAAAACGGTTTCTTCGGCGTTGCGCCCGGTACCAACGAACATTCCAATCCGAATGCATTGGCAACCACCAAGAAAGATTGTATCTTTACCAACGTCTGCCACGATTTGGACAACAACACTGTGTGGTGGGAAGGTCTCAACGACAATCCGCCTAAAAATGCCCTCAACTGGCGCGGCGAAAAATGGGATTACACAAAGTACGACAAGAACGACAAAGTCGGAACTTCCGGTGCCCATCCCAACTCTCGTTTTACTGCAGTTGCAGAGAACTGCCCTTGCATTTCTTCCGAATTCAACAACCCGAAAGGCGTTCCGATCTCTGCTATCATTTTTGGCGGCAGACGTGCAAAAACTGCACCGCTGGTGTATCAGTCTCGTGATTGGCAGCACGGTACATTCGTCGGTTCTATCATGGCTTCCGAAACAACCGCTGCTGCCGCCGGCGCTGTCGGCGTTGTAAGACGTGACCCCATGGCAATGCGTCCGTTTGTCGGTTATGATATGGGCGACTATTTCGCACATTGGCTTGAAATGGGTAAAAAGATCCCCAACCCGCCGAAAATTTTCCATGTCAACTGGTTCCGTACCGATGATGAAGGTCACTTTATCTGGCCGGGATTCGGCGAAAACATGCGTGTGCTGATGTGGATTTTGGCACGCTGCGAAGGCAAGGTTGACGCAGTCGAAACGGCGATCGGCTATCTGCCAAAGCCGGAAGACATCAACATCGAAGGTCTTGATCTTGATCTTAACGTTATGAAAGAACTGTTGACGGTTGATCATGATGCATGGTTAAGTGATGTCGAAAACATCAAAAACTTTTACAAACAAGTCGGCGATCGCGTACCGCATGAACTGTACGATGAACTGGCAATGTTGGAAACAAATTTGAAAAAATAACCCGTTGGCACAGCTGCTGCAAACAATCAGAAAATGGGCGATTCGGTTCGCCCATTTTCTCATATTCATTCAAAAATCCGGTAAGTTTTCCAGTCAGGAGCGATTTTATGTCAAAACATACTGCTTATCAACCGCCAACCAAAAGCAATAAAGGAAATGCCGATTCGGAAACGGAAGATCTGGTTTCAAAAAACAAAAATGCAAATTTGCATTTCTCACCGTCTCATCGCCCTGCGGCGTTTCGTTATCATCCCATCGTATTTCTGTTTGAAAGAACTTATTGTATTATGTTGTGGGAAAATTTTCCTATGACTGTAAGTGTCGAAATCAATGGTCAAATATTTTATGATGATACATGCGGTGTTCTTTGTTCAAGTTCGCCGATACATAAAATACTGGTACCCATGGAGCAGCTTGACGCCGCAGGTTCTTATACCATTTCCTATAAAATGGTGATCAAGCGTGTTCCTGCATTTACGGAAATATCCCCCGATAACCGCATCACCTATCCGTTTTTTCCTCTTCCCAAGGGTGATTCCTTCACACTCTGCCAAATCAGCGACTCACATGCACATGATCGACTGGCAGTTTCAGCAGCCTCTTATCGCCCCTTCGATTTATTGATTTTATCGGGAGATCTCCAAAATGAAATACAAACGACGGAAGATTATGCGCATATGTACCGTATTGCATCGGCTTTGACGCACGGCAGATTACCCGTGCTTTACGCGCGCGGAAATCACGATTGCAGAGGTGCGGCGGCTGAAAAAATCGCAGAATTTACACCTGCTTTGCCTACACGTGCATATTACTTCTCACAGCTTTCGAACATTTCTTTTTTGGTGCTTGACTGCGGTGAAGATAAACCGGACGATCATGCTGAATATGGCGGAACTGTCTGTTTTTCTGCTTATCGTGAAAAACAGTCGGTATATCTTCATGCGCTGTTTGATCATGCCGTGCCTGATACTTCAAAGTATCGCATTTTAATTTCTCATACCCCCTTTTCGTATACGGATCATCCCCCTTTCGATATCGAACAAGAACGCTATGCGCAATGGCTTGCGCTGCTCAAAGCACACTATGCGCCGCATATTATGATTTGCGGCCACTTGCATCAAGCGCAATTTTCACCGATTGGCGGTATCCTTGACTCCAAAGGACAAATTTGCCCGGTTGTAATCGGCTGCGATTCGCCCGGGCACTCCCCGGACGGAAATAAAATGTCTGTCTGCTATTACCGATTTACCAAAAATACAATCGAAATAGAGTTGGTTGACCAAGACGGAAAAAGAACATTTCTTTCAACGGTGGAAATCTGATTTCGTTAAATTTTTATCATTACGTACTTCTTGACGTTTGATTGATAAAGCAATTGTATAATCTCCCCTGCTTTTGATGCAAATTATATCCTAACCGAACAGGAGATACCATATGCTTCAACTGAAAAAAATCAAAAAAATTTACCAAATCGGTGAAACAAAGGCAGCGGCATTGGATGATGTCAGCCTTGCATTCCGAAAAAGTGAATTTGTGTGCGTTTTGGGGCATTCCGGCTGCGGAAAAACGACACTGCTGAATATCATTGGCGGACTGGATCAATATACCAGCGGCGATTTATTGATTAACGGTGTTTCAACCAAACAATACAATGACAATGACTGGGATACTTACCGCAATCACTCCATCGGTTTTGTATTTCAAAGTTACAATTTGATTCCGCATCAAACGGTACTTGCGAATGTGGAACTGGCGCTGACGCTCTCCGGTGTTTCCAAAAAAGAACGACGCTTACGCGCCACAGAAGTGCTCAAACGCGTCGGGCTGGGCGATCACTTGCACAAAAAGCCAAATCAAATGTCCGGCGGTCAGATGCAGCGCGTAGCAATTGCGCGCGCGTTGGTCAATGACCCGGATATTTTGTTGGCAGACGAACCAACCGGTGCGCTCGATTCCGAAACCAGTGTTCAAGTCATGGATATCTTAAAAGAGATCTCCAAGGACAAATTGATCATCATGGTCACACACAATCCGGATCTGGCTGAAAAATATGCCACGCGTACCATACGCATTTTGGACGGACATATCACAAATGATTCTGCGCCTTTTTCTCCTGAAATCTCACAATTGACAAACACCCAGGGACAGGCTGACACAGTAAATAATGATAGTAATCATGATATTGCAAACCAAAAAGCAGTTTCTAAACCTGCAAAACGCTCCATGCGTTTTACAACTGCTCTTTCCTTGTCATTAAACAATCTGATGACGAAAAAGGGGCGCACGATTTTAACTTCATTTGCCGGATCCATCGGAATTATCGGAATTGCCCTGATTCTCTCTGTTTCTACCGGGGTCCAGGCCTATATCAATCGCGTGCAAGAAGATACACTTTCTTCTTATCCCATTACCATCAATGCAGAAGAAGTGAATTTAGGAAGTTTAATCACAACTTTGATGCAAACAACGAATGAAAACAGCGACGTACAACATCCAAATGATGCGATTTATGAAAATCAAATTATTGCTGAGCTCTCAAATGCTTTTAACTCTGCGGACGAAAATCAAAACGATCTTGTTTCTTTCCGTCAATATATCGAGGATAATCGAGATCGATTCGAACAATATTCCAGCGCTATCACATATCGCTATGATTTCAACAAGAATATCTATACAACAGACGAAGAAGGCAATGTAGTCAAAAGTGACATTAACGATTTGATGTCAGAATTAAATGGAACTTCCTCCATAGATGCCGTTAATCAAAACAATACAATGAAATCCCTATCTATGAATAATATGGACATTTGGGAAGAATTGTTAAGCGGTCAAAACGGCGAGATTGTCAATGATTTACTCAAAGATCAATATGACGTCGTTTGGGGCGATTGGCCAAAAGCTTACAATGAAATTGTGTTGGTCGTCAATGAACATAACGAGCTGAGCGATCTTACCCTTTCCGCGCTTGGTCTTCGATCCAAAGAAGAACTGATCGAATCCTACCGTGCAGCGCAGCGAGGTGAACAAATCGATACTTCTCAAGTACGTCAATGGAGCTATGACGAGATCGGTGAGAAAACATTTGAAATGATTCTGTCCGCTGACCTATACAGACAACAAAGTGACGGAACCTATGTGAATATCAGTGAAACAGAACTGGGGTTGGAGTCATTGTATCAAGATTCTTCCATCAGTATTCCATTAAAAGTCGTTGGCATTCTGCGACCCAATGCAGATGCTGCTGCCAATATGATTTCCGGATCTATCGGTTATACTTCCGCACTCACAGAGGAAGTCATTCGACGTACACAAGAACATCCTTTGGTGCAGGCACAAATAAGCGACCCTACCACAGATATCCTAACGGGTATGAAATTTGAATCACCGGAGGATTCACAACTGAGCGATGAAGAAAAAGCCGCGCGTGTAACACAATATATCCAATCGCTGACGGTTGAGCAAAAGGCAAAATGGTACACCGATCTTTGTACAGAGCCATCCGATGGTGAAGTGGAACAATATGTGAATCAGATGCTTGCAAATACTGATGCTGAACAACTCAGTGAGATGCTATTAAAAAATTTTTCCGAACAAATCGACATGCAGACAGCACAGTCCTATCTTTCATCTATGGACGAGGAGAGTAAAGAAAAATATGCGCGAGAATTTCTAACAAAGGAGTATACGGAACGGTATGCGCAGCAAGAGCAAGAAACATTGCAACAGCTTTCAACGGAAGAATTAGCCGCCGCACTGGATGCAATGTCACTTACAACCGAACAGGCCGCACAACTCTTTTCGCGTACTCTTTCTTCTTCCACATATCAAGAGAATCTTGAAGCACTTGGATATGTTCAACAAGACGCCCCGGATGGTATCAACTTTTATGCCACATCATTTGAAAACAAAGATGCACTCGCGGATTTGATTCAAGAATACAATGAAAAAAATGCAGATGATGAAAGCAAGCAAATATCCTATACCGATTATGTTGCGCTGTTAATGTCTACTATTACAACCATTATCAATGCTATCTCCTATGTGCTTATTGCTTTTGTCGCCATCTCTTTGATTGTTTCTTCCATCATGATTGGCATTATCACTTATATTTCCGTTTTGGAACGAACCAAAGAAATCGGTATTCTACGCGCCATCGGTGCCTCCAAAAAAGATATCTCTCGTGTATTTAACGCAGAAACATTGATTGTCGGTTTTTCTTCCGGTATGATGGGGATACTGATATCGCTTTTGATATTGTTACCAATCAATGCCATATTGCATTACTTCACAGGAATCGCCTCCTTAAGTGCTCAACTTCCCATCGGCGGCGCCATCATTTTGGTGCTGATTAGTATGCTCATGACACTCATAGCCGGATTGATTCCTTCTTCCATGGCAGCAAAAAAAGACCCGGTAGAAGCATTGCGTACCGAGTAATTCACATTTGCTTTTATCAATACAATACTAAAAAGTCGCCCGATACTTGTTGTATCGGGCGACTTTTTTATTACATTTGTTTGCGCAATTTTTCCAAAGCGACCTTTTCCAAACGTGAAACCTGCGCCTGTGAAATACCGATTTGTTCCGCTATTTCCATTTGTGTTCGTCCGGAATAATAGCGCATACCGATAATTTTCTTCTCCCGTTCGTTCAGCTTCTTCATCGCCTCCCGCAACGCAATCCCCTCCAGCCAATGCTCGTCCGTGTTCCTCACGTCGCTAATTTGATCCATCACCGCGATAGAATCACCGCCATCGTTGTAAATGGGTTCGTAAAGTGATATCGGTTCTACAATGGCTTCCAATGCATTGGATACCGCGGCAGGAGAAACATCCAGCGCCTGGGCAATCTGTTCGATCATCGGTTCCTTGCCCTGCTCTCGGCACAACTCTTCTTTTTTCTGCAGTGCACGATATGCAAGGTCACGAACACCGCGAGAAACCCGAATGGCATTGTTGTCTCGAATATATCGGCGAATCTCACCGATGATCATGGGAACGGCATACGTTGATAACTGTACCCCTGCATGAATATCAAAATGATCGATGGCTTTCATCAGCCCCAAACACCCGATTTGAAACAAATCATCCGGATTTTCTCCTCTTCCGGCAAATCGTTGGACAATGCTTAAAACCAGACGCAAATTGCCATCGATCAGTTTTTGCCGTGCGGTGGGATCCCCTTCTTTCATTCGTTTCAAATATTCTTCTTTTTCTTTGGCGCTCAATGTTTTCAGGTGCGCGGTGTCCACACCGCTGATCTCGACTTTTGAATAATATCCGTACCCCATATTGTCATACCATCCGTTTCTCACGATTCTTTGGTATTTAGAGTATCGGAAAACGAAAAAACAAATATACAGCAACCAAACAACTGGAGAAAACTACCTGTCCAAATGGCGTCCGGGCGCAAAATACGGTATTTGTTCCTCTAATAGCACATGGCCGGCGCGCATCTGCGGATCTGCATAGAAGGCTTTTTCAAATGGGCGATTGCAAAGTAGATTGCAAATGGCACAAAGGATCATGCCCTGGTGGTGGGACATATAATTTTGCACCGGATGCGGTACTGTGGAATTACAATCCAACGCATCATAATATCCAAAGTCATCATATACACCATGCTTTCGTAAATGGCGTAAATTATCCAAATGGCGATGAAACGTATGACCACCTCCGAATTGTGCCATCAAAAACGTCGAGTAAGGTGAAACGACTCTCCCGTTTTCTTGGGCACCGGCAATGGCCAAAGCTGGGACACCAAATGCATGATACTGATAATTTTTCAAATGATCAAACATGTCATAGGCGCTTTCTGAAATGCCGTAAACACGGTCTTTTTTTAAACACCGATCCAAAATTTGTTGATGCTGCGCAAAGCGCAAAGACTCGTACAAAAAAGAGCCGGGTGCAGCATTAAACCATAGCTGCGGCATAAAATATTCAAACGTTGTACCGGTCCAAGAAAGCATGCCGAAATGACGATCCAATTCACTGATGACACGAGACAAAGTCTCCCAATGTTCTGCCGGAACTTCACCGCGTGCCACAGCAATATAACTGGCCGTTCGCGCTTCACTCATATATAAATCAAAATCATTGTCCGTAAACGTATCCGTTCGCGGGAAATAACCGATGGCAAACAGTTTGCTTTCTTTGCGATAAAAGCACGACAAATCCGTATTGTTTGCAATTGTTTCCAGGCGTGTTTGTAAATCTTCCCGCTGCCCATGCACACGAAAATGTTGGCGTAAAATGATGAGGGCTGCAAGATAATTTCCACTATCTACCAAAGAGATATAAGGGGTACCACACACTTGAAGTGTCGCTGTGTCAAACCAATTATACAAATGTCCATTCCACTTTGGAAGACGTTCAATGGTATCCAACGCGTTTGTAATGCGCGTTTCAAGTGTGTGGTGATCAATGAGGCGCAAATACCATGCGCCAAGAATACTCAAAATATACATCCCCACGTTGGTGGGAGATGTAATACGTGCAACACGAGGGGTAGGAATCATCTGCAAATTATCCGGCGGCAAAAAATTACTATCCTTACCAACAATTTGCTCATAATACGCCCATGTGTGCTTCGCGGTATCCAAAAACGCGTCTCTTTGGTTTTGGCATGATATTGTTGCATCCTGTTGCGTTTCACATGGACGACTGTACACAAATTCTACCAATGGCGCTGATAAAAATAGCGTGGCCAAAAAACATCCCACCGGACTTTTCGTGACGATAAATACCGCTGCCGCTAAAAGACAAGGAAACATTGTTAAAACGAAATAACGTAAACTTCCCTTTTTCCCCATGTGCCGTTCGGTGTCCCCGGCTGTGGCCCATTGTAGACAATGACGGTGTGACACATGTGCCCGGTACCATCCTTTTACCGCCGCCACCCCGGCACAAAACGCCGTATACGGAAGTGTCATAATATCTGCCAGGGCAGAAAAAATCGTACGTGACAGCGGATGAAAAACAGCGCCATATAATCTTCTGGCACTTTGCGAACGAATGCTGATCTCTGTTGCTGCTAACAGTTTTGGGAAAATATATAACACCAAAGGAAGAACCGCGGTCCATGGGCGAAGATATAGCAATATCGTACACAAAAGAAAAACAAATGTCGGGAATAGCTCGGATGCAATGTTTTTACGCAGAACCACGCGCAGATATTTGGCATTTACACCACGCACCAGCCCAACACTTTGTATATCTCCACGGATCCATCGCATTTGTCGCTTCTGTTGTGAAAGCATGTTAGAAGGGACGGCATCACTTAAGTCAACATCTCCCACGTATCCACAGCGCAAAAGCGCGCCCTCCAAAAAGTCATGGCTAAGAATGCGATTTTCGTCGAAAGCATTTGGCATAATACAAGCAAATATTGTTAAGTCCAGCAGTCCCTTTCCGCAAAAAATACCAATTCCTTCTTGCGCCATATGAAGAGAAAACTCTGCTGTATGATACACGCGATTGCCTCCAAACCCCTCACTTCTTTTCGAAAACGGCGTTGCCATCACAGAGGAAAGTGTTGGAACAACATTTGGCTGAAACACGCCATATCCGGAAACGACGCACGTTTTTAGAGCATCTGTTTTCGCGCGGTTGGTTGGAAACAATGCCGTTGCCACCAATTTTTTGATATCCCCATATCCGACTTCCGTATCTGCATCCAACGTCATCAGATATTTTATTCCGTACAAAAAATCAGATCTGCCACACAATACCTTTATTGTTTCATGTTTCTGTTTTTCATGATTCTGTGTTGTCAAAAGAAATTCAGACAATTGAATCAAAGCACCACGTTTTCGTTCCCACCCCATATAATTTTGTTCAATGGGATTGTATATGGGATCACGGAAAAACAAATAAAAATCTGTATGATATTTTTCCGAAAGCTCCGCAATCCCCTTTTGCCATGCGAGAATACGCACATCTGTTTGATCACCAAATGTCTTGCTTTCCGGTAAATCTATCAGAACCCCAAACCGGCACTCTTCTTCGCGATTACGCAAATAATTGTCTTCTAATCGTCTAATATCCTGTGCCACATCCGTCGATGAAGCGATTGTCGCGACAACACACAACGTACGCCCCTCTTTTGGTATGCAAGATAGCTCATAGCGTGGCAAAATATCCGCACCATAGCGCTTTGCAAGAAGACGATACACCAACGGCTCTGTTAGAAATGGTACAAGCACCAGGCAAAAAAGCGGTAGTATGGTTTTCATAAGAAGCGAAAGAATCAAAAAAACACATGCAAATAAAATACCGATGCACCACTGCCATATCACAGACCATACACGGCAATTATCATGCCCATATTGCATCAAAACGGTACCGATATCTTCCTTTTGATCTGTTCCCTCCCCATACGCACGATCGACCAAAAGCTCCGCAGCAGCCTCACGGGAAAGATGGTGCCGGCGCGCATAACGATAAAGACGACGACGATACAACATTTTTGTATCAGCATCTGCTTTTAGATAATTTTCTGTGGGGTCACGCTGCAGACATTTTTCTACAGGTGATAGAACTTGATATATTTCTTCAAATTGTGTATATCGCAGTGTAAATAAAAAACGCATGTATTGTTCGCGTGCTCCATCTGACGTATCAGCACAACAATAACGAAAAAATGAAAATAACACGCACAATGGTAAAAATAACTGTGCTTCCGATTCCGACAGACTGCCTGACGCGGCACGGCACAAATTTTGAAAATGTGGTAACAAAGCATCCAGTTTTGGCGCTTGTTCTCTTTCACATATTTCTTTGAAAAATTTCATCAAGCGTATTTCACCATTGTTTTCCCGCGGCAAAGGCGGAACATGGGGCAATGATTTCAACGCTTGCAAAGCCATTGGATAGACAATTACAAACCCGTCCAGCGCCCGACACTTTTGGGCTGCATAACGAATTCGATGCCGTGCTGTGGCGATAAATCGTTTTTCACTGCACAAATCTTTGTGCTTCCAAAAAAATAAGTGCATAGAATCCTCCAAAGAAAATTCGATACACTTATTTTTGTAATCAAATATAAAAAATATTCAACTTAGGAAAGCGGCAACAATAACTGTGGATCATCTTTCAGAAAATGGGAGCGAAATTGTTTTGAAAATGTCGGATCCATCATGCTGCCAGCCGTTTGTGCAGCAACAATTGATACGTTTCGAGAATTTCGGGAGAGATCGGGCGTATAAACTTCTTTGATTTTTGGGCCGTGTATTCCGAAAAGAATGACATCAGCACGATCGATATATGATTGAAAGTAATCAGCGTGATCGTTTTCTTGATACGCAGGTGGCAACCACAACAATAATTTTTGATTTGTTGTTAGCGTCACCATCATTTGTTTTTGTACAGAACGATTGAGATAACCACAGAAAACCACACGAATATCAATATTTTCAAACGAAATGGTTTGTGGTGCATCACTTTCTACTGTTTTGTTCTTTTCTAAAGCAGATGTTTCGCCTGACATTGTTGCAGAACCGTGCACTTTTTCAGACAACGGTTCCAGTGTGTCATCAAAGAAGCAAACATCTGTCCGAATCAAAGATAAAGATTCTATGATTTGTTGTGTCATATCTGATTCTTCTTTCGTTTTGGGTGTTGGAAGAAAAACGGTACGCACATATACACGCTGACATAGACGCGGCAATGACGAAACATAGCGTTGATGCAGATGCGTCAAAATGAGCGTATCAATTTCCGTATACCAAGTCGATAACGCATGATCTGCACTCAGGGACAAACGACGATAAGTCCCTGTCGATTGATCAATCAAACAAAGGCGATCGTTTACCCCAATCGCCAACGCCTCATTGCCACTTTCGTCGTGATAATACCGCACTTGCGGTAAATCCGCACGCGCCGTTTGAAATACAAATAGGCAAACGGCGAAAAGCAAACAAACCGTACCTGCACCGACATAGGGCACAAACCACTTGCGAAATTTATAAAAACAAAGAACAGTAAGAAACAACGCAATCAAAAAGATCGGAAGAACAAATGGATAACGCAGAGAAATCAAAGAATTTGGTAAATCGGCAAGTAACGTAATATACCGTGTCAAATCACATGCTAAACCAACAACCCAAGCAAAACACGAACCAAGCACCGGTATGCTGCCCAGAAATAAAAGCAACGGTGAGAAATACATCAATAGCGTAACTGGCAGCAAGATCAAAAGATTGGAAAGAGGCGAGAGAATGGACAATTCATGAAATTGAAAATAAATAACCGGAACGGTAAATACCACTGCCGAAAATGTATTGGCAATGGTCGTTGGTAAAAGAGAAAATATTCGGAAAAAGATGTTGTGATATGGAAACCGTCTTTTGAAGAAATTGGAAAACAACTGTCCCATGGTCAATAAGCCAAGTGTCGAAAGAACCGAAAGCTGTAAACCGATATCAAATGCGGAAAGGGGCGAAACAACACAAATCAGAAATGATGCGGCAAACAAGGAAGTAACGCCATCCGGTTTCCCGCGAACAAAATAACCGATATAAAATAGGATCAGCATAATCCCGGAGCGTACAACAGATGATGAAAAACCAACAATTCCCATAAACAAAATGACAAATACAATTGCTATGGCATAACGCAAGTGCTTTGGCAAACAAAGCAATTCCAGTAGTGAAATCAACCCACCGATGATAATGGACAAATGCATACCACTGACAGACAAAACATGCGAGATACCCATCCGTCGAAAATCACGATTCAATACGGGATCCAGGTCTTCCCGATCACCGAGAAGAATTGCGGATGTCAGCGTCGCATCTTCATTCGATAAGAATTGATGAAAGCGTTGTTCAAAATAGTTGCGCATATCAACAAAAACAGCCGTAAACGGACGTTTTCCATTTCCTAAAATTGCTTGATCTGCCTCTGAAGAAAGTGTCAGTGTTCCCAGGCACTGATCTGCGAGCATCCAATAAGTATCTTCCGCATTTTCCTCAGAAGATAACGGTAATATCGTTCCTTCGAGTGATACAATTTGATAAGGTGCAACACCCGCAGAGAACGGTGCTTCAACTTGCAGATAAAACGAACATGGTTTCTCTTCCATCTCCGACACGTGTAAACGATAGTACGTAGCATAAACTGCCTCAAAGCTCACCTCTTCAACCGTTCCCGTTATGTGGACGGTATGATCGGCAAAATGGGTCAGTTGACGATCATATTTCTGAAATGTTAGATCAATCGCTGCACATCCGCCAATCGATGACAAAACACATAGCAGCAAACAAATAACAGTTCTGCGCGGAACCTTACAGAAAATGACACATCCCACAAGTGCACAAAACAATATAACGCCCCAGAAAGCACCGAGAATACCAAGAGCCAAAGAAGCACAGAAAAAGGAGAAGAACAACGCGATGAAATAAGATAATGCCATTGCAACCAACGGCCGTTTTATCTCCAGTTTCATCGGTGTCATCTCCCTTGATACTGATTGTGCGGGGGAATCATAAGTGAAAAAAGGAAATTGTAACTGTTCACTTGGATGTGGATACAACCGAGTGCAGCATTTCTCTTGCCGTTTGTCGCACAATGTCCGTGATATGAATTCCTCCCAAAATTCTGGAAAGTTCCTCTATGCGCCCAGACTCGTCCAACAACTGCACCTGTGTTGTTGTTCTTCCATCTTCTTCTTTTTTGGAGATCAAATAATGTGCATCCGCCAACGCGGCAATTTGCGCAGCATGTGTCACACACAACACCTGACACCCCTGTTGGGAAAGCTGTTTCATTTTTAATCCTATTTTTTGTGAGGTCTTACCGGAAACCCCGGTATCCACTTCATCAAAAATCATGGTCCGAGAATCTTCTTTGTTCAACACGCATTTTGCCGCGAGCATAACACGTGATAATTCCCCGCCTGAAGCAACTTTGTCGATCGGTTTGAGCGGCTCACCGGGATTGGTGGAAATCAGAAATTGCACACGATCCGTCCCGCTGGCGTTAAAAATAGGATGCCCTTTTTCATCACAATCCGGCTCAACAAGAACAGAAAAACGTACTTTTTCCATATCCAAATACGCAAGTTCGCGCATCATTTCTTCCGAAAGAATTTTGCCGTACTTCACACGTTCCTGCGTCAATTGTTTTGCCATCGCAAGCGCCTGTGTACCGATTTCTTTGTATTGTTGTTTTAACTGCTTGATGTCCGTTTCGCCCAGTTGCATCGACTGCAATTGCTCTTCACACTGTTCCCGAAATGCAAGTACTTGTGAAATATCAGCGCCGTATTTCTTTTTCAGTCGTGCAAATTCGCCCAAACGCGCTTCGATTTCGTCCAATCGTTGCTGAGAAGGTATTTCGCTCTCACCTTCATCCAAGGAAAGAACACTTTGCATAATATCTTCTAATTCAATGCGGCATGCGCCCAGGCGCTGTAACTCCCCGGACAAGGAAGGATAAACCTCCAATAACTGCGTTATGGATGTTTCCGCCTGCCCCAACAACGTGCAAATATCTTCTTCTTGGGTCGGCATCCAAGCATTTCGCACCACTTCAAAACAGTGTTCAATCTTCTCAGCGTTTTGAATCTTTGTTTTTTCAGATAATAATTCTTCTTCTTCTCCGAACTTTGGCTTTACCGTATCTATTTCTGAAATCTGGTAACGCAAGAGGTCAGCACGACGTGCGTTTTCTTTTTCGTCTCGGTTGTGTGCATTGATTTTTGTTTTGATGGCACATAATTGCTCATATTTTTCACGATACGCATTGCATTGTGTTGTCAGTTGTGCGTAGTCATCCAAAAAGGCCAAATGGTTTTCCTGCGCCAAAAACAAAAGATTGTCATTCTGCCCATGTATTTGCAAAAGACCCGCTGCAATGTCACGCAGCAGTGCAACACTGATATTGCGGCCATTACATTTGACGCTGTTCTTCCCCTCCAGATATACAGTACGGCTCAACATCACCGTATCATCATCTATTTGACCGCAGTCAGCGTCGGCAATCAGTTGCAAAACTTGTTTGGGACAGTGTTCAAATACAGCTTGCACCGTTGCCATACGTTCTCCACTGCGAATAACATCTCGTCCGCTGCGCGCACCGCACAACAGGCTCAAAGCATCAATAATAATGGATTTTCCCGCACCCGTTTCTCCAGTCATCACGCTGAATCCATTCGAAAAATCGAGATCCAGTTGCTTGATAATCGCGATATTTTCAATATGTAAAGATGTCAGCATAAATCATTTTCTCCACTTGTAAATTCTCGCCATAGACACGTTTGACTTTAGCGGAACATGACTTTCTGTCCGGTTATTTAACATATTTTTTGTAATCATTGCAGAAGTGCTGTGCACTTTCCTTGGTGCGCATCACCACAAAAATATTGTCGTCCCCGGCAACACTTCCCACAATTTGCGGCACGTGCATGGCATCAATTGCAGCCGCCGCCGCCTGCGCCATACCGGAATACGTACGAAGTACGACGATATTCTCCGCATAGTCAACGGAAACAATCGTTTCTTTCAAAATACTTTTGAATTTCATGACGGTTTTCGTTCCGGTCTGACCGGAAACAGCATATTTGTATCCACCGTCCTTGGTGGCGACTTTGATCAGCTGTAACTCTTTGATATCCCGAGAGATGGTCGCTTGCGTGACATTCATCCCTTTTTCGCGCAGTCGATCGGTCAATTCTTCCTGCGTCTCGATATCATTCTGTTCGATCATCTGAATGATGAGTTCATGTCTTGCTTTTTTCACGTCCAACGCTCCTTGTAAACAGCACATACGATCAAAAATATATGACACGCCAAACATCGTAACGTACGTCACATTTATGGATTCTGCTCGGCAAATTTCCGATTCAATACACTGTAAAAACCGTGTTCCTGAAAACGAACCATTTTCATTACTTGTTCGGATCGTGTAATACGTACCACGTCCCCATAGATCAGCTTGAAATTTTGCGTACCGTCCACCGTTAAATAGGTGTTGTTTTCCCGCTGACTGACATTTTTAATCTCAATCACAGACCCCGGCGCCACCACCATAGGCCGCGTCATTAAGGAATGTGAACATACCGGGGTGATACACATGCAGTTCATTTTCGGATCAACCACAGGCCCCCCCGCGGACAAAGAATATGCAGTCGACCCTGTCGGCGTTGCAACGATCAGTCCATCGCTGTGATAGTTGCTGATAAAATTTCCATCGCACCGCAATTCAATGTTCACCATGTGCGAAACAGTTCCGTTGGAAACAACACAATCATTGACTGCCGGCGGCATACGGCGAATCACAGCATTGCTGCGACGTACCTGTGCAGAAATCATCATGTGCTTTTCGATCAGATAGGATCCGTTAAACAAACCATGTAATTTGTCCACTTCGTCCGGATCGATTTCGGCCAAATATCCAACCCGACCCATATTGACACCCAAAACAGGAATTTCATGGCCCCGACATCTGCCCGCCGATTTCATAATAGACCCGTCGCCGCCCAAAACGATCATCAAATCAGCTTGATTATATAACTGCTCATCATCGCAAAATACAACACGATATTTTGAATCAGAAAGGGTGCGCTGAAACCACCGAGAGACCTGCACACGCACCGGATAGGAAGAAAGCACACGTAAAATGGAACATGCCACCGTCAGACGCGTATCTTTATTTTTATTGATAATCAGTGAGATCGTGTCCATCATACGGCTCCTTTTGTTGCAATTGTCCTTGTGATATCATCCATTTGCATCATTGATGCAAAATTCATCAATATTCATCAATATTCATCTACACCGAATTCCTGCGGCTTGATTTCAAAACGTTTTAGCTGCCAAGCCGGATCACCTGAAAGAACCTTTTTTGTAAAAAAAGAAAGATATTCTTCATTTCCATCCCCGCCGCGAATGGGAGAATATGCAAGTCCTGATAAATGCAAACCAACGGCATTTGCAGCTTTTATGACATGACAAACAGCGCTTTGTTTTGCCTTTTTGTCTTTCACAATACCGTTTTTACCGATATAATTTGGACCAACTTCAAATTGTGGCTTGATCAATAAAATTAGCGCACCATCATCAGAAAGAATACGTGCGAACGTATCAAATAGCTTGGTCGACGAAAGAAAAGAAACATCGCATACCACCAGCGGCACACGGTCTCCCAACTGCGACACATCCAAATACCGTGCATTACATTGCTCCATGCATACCACACGCGTATCTGTACGAAGTTTCAAGTGTAGTTGTTCACGTCCGCTGTCAACCGCATAAACACGCGCGGCACCGTGTTGTAATAAACAGTCGGTAAAACCGCCGGTAGAAGCACCAATATCTGCACAGAAAAGGCCTGTTGGATCTACGCCAAACAATTGCAACGCCCGCTCCAGTTTGAGCCCGCCGCGTCCCACATAAGGCAAGACATCATTTACAACCGTAACCTGATCCGAATCGGTTATCGTCTGAGATGGTTTTTGCATTATTTGGCCGTTACATAGGACGACACCGGCCCGAATCAATCGCTGTGCCTTTTGTCTGCTCTCTGCAAGACCAAGATGTACCATGTATTGATCCAGTCGCATCATTCGTCCTCGCACCAAATAAAAAACATCTTTATAATATAAATCGTAACATATTACTGCTTAAAATACAATTACCCAAACAAATCAAACTATATGTAGTATATCATGTTTTTTTAATTTTTTCAACTATTCTTATCAAAATTTACAGGCACCGAAAAATCGGTGCCTGTATGTATATTTATTATGTTAAATAAAATAAAAATAAATTTTCATTTTGATATAGACAATCATTGTCAAAAGCGATACAATAAGTTTAGTATACATTGGATGATTGCGTTATCGACATCAACCCGAAAAATTGTTGCAAAGGAGAAATAATATGAAAAAAATATTGTCCATTTTGATAGCCGTTTCTTTTGTTTTAACTGCAATGAGCGCTGCGGTAATATCCGTGCAGGCCCAAAACGAAACAGACTTCACTTATGAGATTGTAGACGGAACAGCCACTATTACCGATTATACCGGTCCCGGCGGCAGTGTAACAATCCCATCCGAATTAGGTGGTGCACCGGTAACAGAAATTGACAGCGGCGCGTTTCTCTCATGTTATTCTCTCACTGATATCATCATTCCTGATACCGTCCGTTCCATTCTTCAGCCAGCCTTTCTCTTTTGTTCTTCATTGAGCAGCATCACCGTTTCCCCCGATAATCCGGTATATCACGCACAGGGGAATTGTTTGATCGAAACGGAGAGCAAAACCTTGGTGGCGGGTTGTAAAAGCAGTGTCATTCCCGATGATGGCAGCGTTGTGACCATAGGAAGCTATGCGTTTGACTGCAGTAATATTACCACAATCAATATTCCCGACACCGTTACAAGTATTGAAACTTTTGCATTTTACGGCAGTGATCTGACAAATATATTCATTCCGCAAAGCGTCACATCCATACAGCAATACGCATTTGCAGGATGTTCTGATCTGCAAAGTATCACCGTAGATCCAAACAACCCTACTTATCATGCACAGGGAAATTGTCTGATCGACACAGAAAGCAAAACCTTAATAGCAGGTTGTAAAAACAGTGTCATTCCCGACGATGGCAGCGTTGTGACCATTGGTACCATGGCTTTCTGGAATACAAATCTGTCAAACATCGTTATTCCGTTCGGAATTACTTCCATTGAAAGCTGGGCATTTTACAATAATAAATTTACATCCGTTTCCATTCCGAACAGCGTTATAAAAATTGAAAGCGGCGCATTCAGTTATTGCAATTATTTAACCAATGTCACCATTCCCGAAAGTGTTACTGATATTGCCGACGATGCATTTGCAGAATCCCCTCAAATCACGCTGACGGTGGCAGATTCCTCTTATGCGTGGCAGTATGCAAATGAACACCAAATTCCTTATACTATATTTGTTGATATTTCAACGATATTTTCTGATGTAACCGAAGAACAGTGGTTTGCAGCAGCGGTGAAATATTGTTATAACAATCAGTTGATGAGCGGTATGGGCGAAGCAGCAGATGGCAGCAAACGGCAAATCTTCAGTCCGGAAACTTCCATGACACGTGCAGAGTTGGTACAAGTACTATATAATATGGAAGGTGCTCCTGAGACTACATATACAGAGCAATTTCAAGATGTGTCCAAAGACCAGTGGTTTGCTTTGCCGATCACTTGGGCTTTCAATACAAACATTGTTTATGGAACTTCCGAAACCACCTTTGCACCCGATGCAAACATTTCTCGCCAAGAAATCGCCACAATTTTGTATCGATATGCCGAATACAAAGGAATGGATTTCAGTGTAGAGGATCCGACTTCCCTATTACAAACGTTCCCGGATGCCGATCATGTTGCTACATGGGCAGCTGATAGCATGGCTTCTATGGTCAATTTTGGCGTGATTTCCGGAGATGAAGGCCGGTTATTGCCGGAAAACAATGCACGCCGCTGTGAAGTGGCATTGATGCTTTCTCGCTTTTTACCTTTGTTAAAATAAGGAAACGGATATATCATATTCAATCAAATATGAGCATCTGCGATAAAATACGCAGGTGCTCATATTTTTTATAACTATCATCAAAAAAATCAGATATTCTTTTCTTCTGAGAAAACACGTCCTATTTTTCCTCGCGCAATCATGAAAAACTCCGTTTCTTTTTTTTGAAACGAAAAGTACTTTCGCGTTCTTTCTCTAAATTACTAAAATATCAGCTGTAATCTACAAAAAAATGGTTATATTGACACTTGTATATACACTAAGTTTTTTGTATAATAACTATAGCAAACAAACATATCTGGCTCGTTTGATCATTGAACTTTAGGAGGAGAAAATGAAAAAATTTCTCAACAGGCTTTTTATTGATGGGTTGTCCGGTATGGCATATGGACTTTTTTCAACGCTCATCATCGGAACAATCATCTGTCAGATTGGGAAGCTGGTAGGAGACAATCTGGTTGGTGAATATCTCAATGCAATGGGAAACGTTGCTAAAACGCTCACGGGTGCCGGCATCGGTGTCGGCGTAGCATGCAAACTCAAATCTACACCTCTTACAACTGTCGCAGCGGCAGTGGCAGGAATGATCGGCGCATTTCCAAGCGTTGCCGTGGAAGCCTATTCCATTAGTGCACCCGGTGAACCGCTCGGTGCATTTATCGCGGCTTATGTGGCAATTGAGATTGGCGCTCTGGTTTCCGGTAAAACAAAGATCGATATCATCGTTACCCCTATTTGTTGTATTTTAACTGGAGCTACTGCTGGTTACTTTGTCGGTCCATACATATCCACCGCTATGAAATGGCTCGGGGAATTGGTCAACATCAATGTTGAAAACAGTCCGATACTCGGCGGAATCATCGTTTCCGTTCTGATGGGAATTATATTGACACTTCCCATCTCTTCTGCAGCAATCGGTATTTCGATGGGGCTTACCGGTCTCGCTGCCGGTGTTGCCACCATAGGATGTTGTTGTAACATGGTCGGTTTTGCAGTGATCAGCTATCGTGAAAATAAGATAGGCGGCCTCATCGCGCAAGGGCTTGGTACATCGATGCTCCAGATTCCAAATATTGTCCGTAATCCGCTTATATGGCTGCCGTCTATCATATCAAGTGCCATCTTGGGCCCCATTTCTTCTGCAGTACTGAAAATGGTGAGCAATCCTGTCGGTTCCGGTATGGGTTCCGCCGGACTTGTCGGTCAGTTCATGTCTTACGATAGTATGACTGCAGCCGGTATTTCTCCGGTTGTGACAGTGATTGAGATTATTGTTATGCAGTTTCTCCTACCCGCCGCGATCTGTCTCGCAATTTCAGAGGGTATGAGAAAATTGAATCTCATCAAACCCGGCGACCTAAAACTGGAATCGGCAGGCGCATAATTGCCATCGTAATCATCTTATCAATAGGCGTATCATTTCATTTGTTCTGTCCCATATTCAAAATTTCCATCTAACATCATTCAGTATAAATATAAAAATCACCTGGCATTTTTCACAACCAGGTGATTTTTATATTCCAATATTTTGATAAAAAACAAATCCAAACGTGATACCATTGAGGTGATCGCCGTTTGGATTTGTCTAATTGGCAGGGGCACAAAGGCTCGAACTCTGGACACGCGGTTTTGGAGACCGCTGCTCTACCAACTGAGCTATACCCCTATGAAAAACTGTACCCCTTTACAGAGGTACAGCTGGCACGGCGTAAGGGATTCGAACCCCCGACCTTTTGGTTCGTAGCCAAACACTCTATCCAGCTGAGCTAACGCCGCATTTGTATTCTCGACATTTATTATTGTATCACGTGATGGATTGTTTGTCAATACTTTTTTGGAAAAAACATGTATGAAAATCTTATTTTTTCATTCCCGGGCTTAAAGAGGTAATGTCCGTTCTTTCAAAACTTAATGACGATTTTTTCAAAGATACATAGGCGAGACGTCTATTTGACATACACATACTTTTCTATGTATTCATCGATGTTTTTAACATTGGTTTCTCATTGAGATATTGAAACAATGTAGGTAAAGCCCCCACCCTACTTTTGCTTCTTCCTGTTGCCAACCGTTATATTTACTACATAAAACCAAGTTTCTTCATAGCGGCCAAAAACATATCAGCTTCACCGTGTGAATTTGCTTTCTTATTAGCTTCAATAATATACCACGGATACTCTAAATCATGAATGATGATAGGAATCGGTTTGCCAAATTTATTTTTTATAAAACTACTTTCTTGTAGTTTTTTGGCCACGGCGGTTATTTCTGATAGCAATTCACACTGAGATGTTACGTTGGCACCAAACTTTATATGTTTTCCTCTTTAATAAATCAATATATATCATAAAAAACGCAGAGCGGGCCGATTTTTTTCGGCACCGCCCTGTGTCTTTGCAAATTATTTTTTCATGTTTTTATCTGCACGAAAAATAAGTTCTTTATCCTGTAACATAGTTTCCGCAGAATACAACGCCATAGATGGAGTTTTCCCCTGTTTCACCACTGAAGCAACCAAAAGCTTTGTCAACATACGTGATATTCCGGTTTCTTCCATCAATTTCAGCGCCTGTTCCAATGTCTGCCCGGAGAATCCTGCCTGTTCCAATTTTTTGCGTTCTTTTTTGAAATCATTCATATCATATCCCCAAAACAACATCAGCTTGTTCGTCTGGTAGATGCGTGCTGCTCATTCAGGCAGAACAATAGAAGTTTTCAATCGCTGTACCTTTTCTAAGCTTTAAACGGTTTTACTCTTGCAGATCGGACAAAGTACCCATTCGCTTTTTATACGCTCTTTCGATGTTATTACAAAGCCCCCTCAAATCTTGCGCCAACTTCTTTCAGCCACTCTCGGATGGGAAAACGCTGTGTACGTATCTTCTACATCATCCATGCTTGATACAGCCGCTCACTTTTCCAAACTATTTCGATGCTTTGAAACGGGTTCCGTTTTTTCAAGTTATCAATTTTGCACGGCTGACAGCATGGTTTGCTTGAGCCGCTCTTCAATTCCTGCTAACTCTACTTCCGCATTCTGACGGGCGGCGCGGCCCTCCTGCTGGATTTTGATGGTTTCTTCTATGGTGGAAATCAAATCAGCGTTGACCTTTTTCAGCGTTTCCAGATCCACGATGCCGCGTTCGGATTCTTTGGCTACATCCACGCTGTTCTGCTTCAGCAGTTCCGCGTTTTTGGTGAGCAGCGTATTGGTGGCGTCGGTTACGCTCCTCTGCATCTGCAACACGGTTTCCTGCCGGTGCAGACCCAGGGCAATGACAACCTGGCTTTTCCAAAGCGGGATGGTGCTGAGCACGGCCGTCTGGATCTTATCCACCAGCATTTTGTCGTTGTTCTGGATCAGGCGGATCTGCGGCGCCGTCTGGATGGCAATGGTCTTGCTGAGTTTCAGGTCGTGGATTTTCTTTTCAAAACGGTTCACCGTATCTTCAAAGTCCCGCACCGCCTGGGCGCTCATGGGATCGCCTTTGGCTGATGCCTCCGCATGGAGCTTTGGAACGGTGGTTTCCCGCAATTCCTTCAACTTTTCCTCGCCGGCGGCAATATAGATCTGCAGCTCCTGGAAATATTCAAGATTCTTTTCATACAGCCCGTCGAACATGGTGACGTCCTTGAGCATCTGCATCCGCGCCTGTTCCAGTTCCTGCTCGATGCGGTCGATCTGTACCTCAAGCTTTTCATACCGCTGCATAAATTTTTTGATTGCACGGGAGGCGTTCTTCAGAAAAGGGATTTTTTCTAAAATGCCGTCGTCCAACTGGTCGACGCCTACATCCTTGACCTTCAAGACCAGATCCGACATAAGTTCCCCCACATAGCCGCTGTCCTTGCTGCGCACCTGCGCCAGGATATTGTCGGAAAAGCTGGAAATATTCCGCTGCGCTCCAATGCCGTACTGAAGCGCAGTCTGGGAATCCATCAGGTCGATGCTGTTTTTTAACTCTTCTACCCGCGCTCTCTGCGCCGGGGTCAATTCTTCTATCTGGGTGCAGACCGTCTCCACATCCACCGGCTCCTGTTTTTGCAGGGCAGTATTCTCTTTTCCCTGCATTAAAGTATCCAAAGTAATTTCTTCTGCCATATCCTATTCATTCCTTCCTGCACTCTCTATGAGAGGGCCTTGATAATTTGATCCATGGTATTTGCGTCAGGCATCGGCGCCACCTGGATAATCTCATTCGCAATACCCGATACGCCAAAATGCTCTGCATCCGTCGGGGTATCATACACGCCGGTACGGAACCCGTGCTTTTCCCAGGCAAGCCGCTGGATGTCCTCATCCAGCAGCGCGTCAATCCCGGCGGTCCCCGCCTCGTCCAACGCGATATATACATGGGAGGACCAGACAGTGGGCGTCGGGTACATCATCACGATATCCTCTTTTATCTGTTCCCAGGTATCCGGGTTCTCCGCCGCAAATTCCAGCAACTGGTTTTCATAGCCGGCGATCAGGGGCTTGGCGCCCATGCCGGTTTTTAGGAACTGGTCAAACAGATCGGAGGACGAATTTTCCATATACCCCAGCTTCTGAAAGATGCTTTGAAGCCGGGGCAGGATTTCATCCAGATTGCTTTCGTCTGCCACGCCGCCGCAGAGGGTATTGGCCAAAAGGCCGGCGAACATATTGCCGGAATTGGATTTAGTGGGATCGGTGGTGCCCACAGTGATGCTGCCGTAAAGCTGGGGAAGGCCGATATCCGCCCAAGCTGTCCCAGCTTCAATAGCCTCGGTCAGTTTGACCATATTTACTGTATACACGCCGTCGGTCTGCGAGGCGATTCCGCTGTCAACCAGCGCCTGCGCTACGGCACTGCGGGTATACAGGACAATGGGCGTATTCAGGATAATTTCGCTTTTCACCGGGTCTCCGTTGATCTGTTTATACAACTCCAGCGCCGTCTGGTTGGAAGGAAACAGGAAGTCCCGCCCTGTAGCGTCGGCGGTGATCATGTCTATGGAACCGGCTTTCGCATAGTCGATGACCAGCTTGTACCTGTCCCGCAGGATGTCCTGTACTTCCTCGTCTTCCAGCAGGCCGATTTTTTCGCCGCCCACATAACCGTTGATTTCGGCAACAGTCTGATTGTTGCTTATGAACACATAGGCGACGGCAGCTATGATAACGGCCGCTAAAATACCTAAACCAATAAGTTTTGTCTTCATTTCCCGCCCTCCATTTTCAAAGTGCTCTTCAAAAGTTCAATATCCGCCTCTACGTCCAGCAGTTCCCCCTGCATTAGATGGGTAAACTGCTTCTCAAAGGCTTTGTTCAGCACCGGCAGGGATTCGGCGGTTTTACAAAGGATTTCCGTAACCTCCTCCGAATGGAGTCCCGTATTTTGAAAATCCACATAACGTGCCAAAAGCTTGGCAGCCGTATCCAGATAATAGGTAAAGAAACGGCGTGCAAGCTTGATTTTGTCTGGGTTTTCCTTGAGGTAAGCAAGGATTCTTGTCCCGGTGGCGTACAAAGCCTGCGCATTATGTTGCACGGCAGGATCCGCGATGGCCTTCACCGCTTTGTCAATGTCCGCCAGGTCTGTCTGGGCGTCATCCAAAAGCTTCTGGATTTCCTCGCCGCCTGGCATGGATTCCACATCAATGCCCGCGATCCTCCGGTTGGGTTTCAGCAAAAAGAACAGCCCAAAGTAGACGCCGACGCACAGCAGGATACAGACAATCAGGTTCCAGTGGAGGAATAGGAATAATAATAAAAACAGGACAGCCGCAATCAGGGTGGAAACTATCATTCGCGGGGTATCTTTCATCAGTTATACCCCTTTACGCTCCGGAAAGCCTCCGTCAGGTTCTCCCGGCCGTCGAATACCCGGGCGTTGGTATACTGCGCCAACTCCTCCAGCTGGGTTTCGTCGGCGTCCCCGAACATGATGGAAAAGACCGGGACCTCGGTCCCAAGTTCCTCATAAGCGTCCTCAAAATCATAAAGGGAACCGCCGGACTGCCCGTCGGTCAGCAGGATAATGGCGGGAGTATACTTGGACAGATCATATTCCTTAAGCATTTCGATTCCCCGCACAGCAGCCGTGTACATATCTGTACCGCCGCCTACATCCTGGTTTTTCACTTTATCATAGAGCGCCTCCAGTTCGCTGCCGTTGCCTTCCGCCGTATAGGTATTGATTACGCCGTCGTTAAAAGGAATCAGGATATTTACTTCATTTTCCGATGCCTGCAGGAAATTTTTCTGGGCGTTCTCCTGAATCAGCAACTGCTCCATGGCCTGAACAAGCTGTTCGTTGCCTGTGCCGCTCATACTGCCGGAATAGTCCAGGCAGTACACGGTAAGAGAAGGCTTGCGGAAATCGGTTTGATATAAGTTCAGACACTCAAACAGGACATCGGAAGCCGGCATTTTGATCGGCGACAGCACCCGGTCGGGCTGCAGGCCCCAGTCGGAGCGAAATACTTCCTTGTTTTCCTCGGAAACGCCGGTATAGCCCGAACGGCGGCCGGTGCGCTGGATCTCATCCTGCGTGTCCTCCGACAGCAGATATTCCTGCAGCTTCAAAAACAACTCTTCCTGCTTATCGTCGCCTTTATCCACATATCCCAGCGGGGAATCCGCAATAGACATCCCGTCATAGGGATATACCGTATATAACGCCTCTTCCCCGCGTGCCTCCAGTTCTTTGTTGGCCTGGATAATCAGGCACTCGTAGTTGACCATGGCGTCGTAATCGCCTTCCAAAAACATATCTTTGAGCCAGTCGGAGCTGCCGGAGGAACGGTCCACACCCGAAAGCAGTTCCTTCATCTGGGTTTTCAGGCTTTCATTCTGCAAATCCTCTTCTGTGATGACCTCCGGGTTGCCCAGAAGGGCGTACAGAAAACCGATGTACGCGCTGGCGCCGGAATTTGACTGGGTAGCGCTGGTCATGCAGAAGCGGAGTTCCCCGCTTTGGATCGCCTGAAGCAGGTCGTTGACCGATACTTCGCGCCCCACAAACCCAAGCTCCTCCGCCAGGCTTTTGCGAATGCCGAATACCACCGGCGTGATGGATATCGACTCTGCGTGCTTGATCCGATGCTCCGTATCTCCCACCGTCAGCCACAGGCTGCTAGCCGGCCACACGGCATCATAAGGGATTTCCTCTGCTCCCAGCAGACGCATGATATCCAGAGACCCCTGGTAGGTCATTTCGATGCGTATATTTTCCTGTTTTGCAAACTCCTCCAAGATCGGCTCCAGCTCCGCGTTTTCCGATCCGGAAATGATGCGCAACACCGAGCTGCCATTGCCTAAAACCGTATCCGCTTCACCGCTGTCTGTGTCTCCAAAATCACAGCCGCCGAATATGGTTAATATAACGGACAGCATAAGCAGCAAAGCGGCAAAACGCTTGATTTGTCTCATAAACAGATCCCCTCCCGGCTGATTCTCTCGATATCAATAAAGGGCTTACACTGATCCCATTTTAAAGATAGTACAGTTTTATCTTACTTTACACTCTGTAAAAGTATCTACCACAGCAACATAAAGCCTGTGTAAAATTTGTGTTATATCTTTATTGACCACTTTAGCCTTCGGATAAGCTTTGCTGAAATCATGGAGAAATAAATGCAAAAGGAGAAGGTCGTGAATTACATTTTATTGCCGAAGGTCTGGACGCTTAGAAAACAAATGCGGGACAGCATAGCAGGGTTACCATGCTGTCCCGCATAGATTGAATTACTGTCTTCCAGGTGCGCAAGCAACCAAATTACCTGCCCGCGCAGCTAAAGAACTTAAAGCTATTTAGCGGTGCCTTTCCGCTTGAAGAGGGTTAGAATCACAAGAATCGCACTCGCCGCGAAAACAAGCAGCCAGACGGCTATATTGGCGGCATCCCCCGTTTCCGGAACTTCTGATGGAGTCTCGCCATCCGGATTTTCCGATTCGCCGGGCTTTTCAGTATCATCAGGCGTCTCGGTGTCTCCAGGCTGCTCGGTATCCCCTGGTTCTTCAGACGGCTCTTTGATGAATTCAGCCAATATTTGTATATCTCCCGTAATGTAAGCCCCATATATCATAAGCTCACCGGTAACGGCATTATAGCTGTATCCCTCGGAAGGGAGTTCTGCGTCGCCCACTATGACCTTTACCGTCTCGGGAAGGGCATATCCATCCGCAGGCTTCAGGGTCGCCGCGTAGTCTTTGCCCCCTTCCGCCTTGAGCACACCGTCTGCCGCGCCATTGGTAAGGGCGAATATGACATCATAGCTCTCAGATACAGGGGATTGTTCTTCTGCCTTGATTTCGGAGCGGTCACGCACCCGCAGACGGTTGCCTTCGGCATCATGGGATACAAACCCAACCGCACTGATGGTTGCGCCTTCTTTCACGAATCCTTCCAATTTCGGAGAAGCATCGTCCGAGTAGTCAATATAGCCGTCAATAAATACCCGGCAGCTTTGGCCGCTTTCATCCTGAAGCTCTATGCTCTCCACAATCCCGTTCGCCAGCTTCACGCTCTGAACGACACCTTCCACACGGACCAGCTTACCGAAATTGGCTTCGTAATCGTCAGCTTCCTTGGTAGTTGCGTCGCTAATGATAACTTCCTTGCTTCCTTCCAGGACAGTCACATTGATGGCGGACAGCTGTTTATCCCCGATATATTCGCTGATGGAGCCGGTGATCATCACCTGGTCGCCGCGACGGATGTTATTGTCATCAATCGGGAATACATTGATGCCGTTGCCGGCGTCATCCTGGATATAGATGGTGTTGAAGAAAGCATTCCCTGTTTCTGCCGTACCATTTGCAACCGTGCCGACCACAGTGAATACCTGTCCGTCCGTTCCGGCGCGGGCCTCCTCGATCGTGCTTATGACAGGCTCTTTTTTCACCATATTCAAGATATTCTGAGCAATAATGCCGTTGGAATAGCTCACCTGATCCTCGGCGGCTACTTCAAAATTGGAGCAGAACACCGTACCAGAGAGGAACACGCGCCCTTCCCCGACAGGCTCCGTGGCCATGGCCACGACATCGCCCTTCTGCACGACGGCGCTTTCCGAATCGTAGAGATCGGAGTAACTCAGCACAGGCTTGTTGTGTCCTTGGGCGGGATTTTTACTGTTGATGGAATAGGTTGTATTATGCCCATATACGATTGCTTCACCTTTTCCGACAGCGACAGAACATCCGGAGTAGGAGCTGTAGCGCAGGCCGGAATCCACCACGCCTTTCAGCACCTCCTGCACCACCGGATCGGTACTGCCGGTGTTGAAGTCGTCAAAGTACAGCCGGTATGGCTGCCCGCCGTTATCATCCTGGTCGATCAATTCATCGTCGTTGACCCGCATGGTGGCGCCGATGGCTTCCAGCAGCTTATTTACCTGCTCATAGGTGGTATACGGCGAACCGCTGTTGGCATCCTGATAGTCTGCAAGGCCGCAGACGATGACTGTGCCGCCTTCCTGCACATAGTCCCGGACAAGATTTACAAATTCATTCTCGAAAACGCTGACCTTCGCTTCTCCGGTATAATCGCTGGTGTATTTCAGCGGGGCGGAAATAACAAACAGGGAAACATCGCTTAACGTTTCGGCCGTTATAGTTTCTCCCGGCTGCGCGATTTTTACCTGGATATTGTCTGCCGTCCCCATATTGATGAAGTTGGTCATGTTGCCGGAGTAATATCCGTTTACATAATCGTTGTAATGGGTACCGTCGATCAGCACCTTGGTAGCGATGGCCGGGTCGGACACGCTGAGCTTCAGCACATCGGTAAAGGTAAACTCTTCGCCGTTAATTATCGCTTTCATCTGGACATTGATATTGAAACCGCCCGCCTGATCCGCCATATAGGGGAATTCGTAGGAATACGAGGTTCTGGGCGCCACCACACCGTTGCTGCCGATGGAAGAAACATCCGCCGTGTGGAACGGTTCCGCCTGCCCTTCCATCGTATAGGTCAGGGAGGTAACCTGCATATTGTCGCTGAGATTGTTGTAAATCTGGCTGGAAATGCTGATCTCATCCCCTTTGATGGGAAGGGCTACGCTGCTGGACGTTTTGGAAACGCCGGCATTCAGGCTTTCGCCTACCCACACAGGAGCCGTTACGGCGATGTTCTTATCCGCCTGGGTAATCCGCAGGTAGTAATATCCATAGGTTGCCGGGAGGTTATCAAAGGAAATGTCCGCAGATCCCCCTTCAAAGGTCTGCTCCGCCAGGGTCTGGCCGCCGTTGACGATCACTTCCACCTTCGTGCTGCCGGCAGTATCAGTGGGATCGCTGATAGAAACTTCAATATTGACAGCTTCCTGGTCGTCCAGGATCGAGCCCATGGCATTGCCGTTCAGCGAGTACAGGATGGAAAGGTCGTTGTCCTCAGTGGCATAAACGCGGTAGTTCTTCATCGCGTCATAAATGGCTTCTTCGCTTAAATCGGTGGCCAGTACGACGCTGCGGGCGGTATTGGAGTCTCCCCAGTTACCTTTATGGTTATCCTGGTTATTGGTGGGAGCTACATGCCAGCCCTTATCCAAAGCGCGGGTGTAGTAGCTGTAGGAGGGGAAATACCCGCTGCTGCCGATCGCACCCTCGCCGTTTCCGACTTCGATCAGGGTAATCTGGTTATCCACTACCGGGTCGTACAGGGAGAAATCCATAAAGTCGCCGAAGGTATCGCCCGGATGGTTGAATTGGGAGATCGTTTCAGGGTTTTCATTCAAGGTATCAAAATATGCCTGGAGCACATCATAATTGTCGCCTTTCTTGTAAGGCGCGTAATTGCGGCTTTCAAATCCATCCGAATTAAAGGTGTTGATATGTCCCGGAGCGCCGCCGGACCAGGTCATCTCAAATCCATATAAGCCAACAAATGTGCCGTTTTCGCGTTCCGTGATATTTCTGGCCCCGGAACGCCCTTCTTCCCACTCCTCGCTCAGCTCTTCGGCATTCTCGGAGTCCAGATGGACATTCGCATCGTTGTCGAACGAATTGGAATGGTCGGTAAGCGCCAGGAAGTCCAGATTATCCACCTTGGAAGCGTGGTCAAAGGCCTGCTCCACCGTACCGGTACCGTCGGAAAGATTGGTATGCGCATGGAGCTGGCCGAAATACAGCGTGTAATCACCCAGATTCATCGGCGCTTTGTAGGTAAAGGTCACAACTTCGCCGGTCTGAGCCTCTTCCACGCCTGCAGCGGGAATATGGGCAACCGCTTTGATAATAACCGGCTTATCCGTTTCAGGGGTTTTCTCAATCTCGATGGGAGCCGTATATTTCTGGCTCACACTTGTTACGTCCGGATCCGCCGGCTCTGCGCCGTCTGTGGACATGGTATAGTAGATTTCCGCCCCGTCTGCGGCAGTCAGGACAATCGTCTGTCCTGCTTCCACGCTGGCGCCGCTCTTGGGAGAGGCCTCCACTTCCAGCCCTTCGACTGCGGGTTCTTCCGGATCTACCGGCATGCTCTCTACTTTATAGAACTTGAGTTTAAACTGCCCGTCCGTTGCGGCGCTGCTGGAATTATAGGTGCTCCAGTTACTGAACTGGGCGTACCACTCTATATAGTTACCGCGTCCGGTATTCTTAATGTTATAGGTGCCGTCGTCCAAAGCGATGACTTCCCAGTCGTCGTGGACGGCGCCCAAATTCATGCTGGCATAGCTATCTTCCAGGCCGATGTTCTTACCGTCCTGCTGGAAGCTGTAGGTGCCGTCGTCATTGGCAACGACCGTCCAGATATTTGCAGCGGTGTAACCGGTCACAGCGCCGTCGGAACCAACGGTAATGTCTGTTCCCACATTGTAAAAACCGGTCTTTTCCGATGAAAGCGCCTTGTTGTATTCTGGCGCATAGATAACCACCTGATCGCCGTCTTTGATGGGAGCTCCCGGCTCAGGCGTTACTGCACCTTCTGGAGCATAGTAGAACTGGAAGGTATAGATCGCTTCATCCGCATATGAATTCTTTCCATACGTGGTAAAATTGCTGTTGTAATACTCGATGTACTGCGGATTTCCATTGTACTGGGCCGCCGTATTTTTAATAAAACTTCCATTATCCGCATCTTCCAGCGTCCACTGGCTGTACTGACCCGCTTCAGATTCCAGCGTCAGGGAGTTCCCTGTCGCTCCGCTGGTCAGATATTTTCCGTCTGCGATAAAACGATACTCGCCTTCCTCTGTTATTTCAACGGTAAAGGTCACATTGTCTGCAGAAGTCGTAATCTTCTCTCCGTCTGCCTGTGCGTCTGCACCTGCGAGCCTGCTTCCGCTGGCCTCTGAAGAGATCGCTTTCTGTGCTGACGGAAGGTAGATCACGATCTCGTCGCCGTCCTGCAGCGTCTCCGCGCGGCTGCCCGCATCGCCGGACGGCTGATCCGGCGTGTCGGTTACTTTATAGAAGGCAAGCGCAAACATACCTTCACAGCCTGTGTTGATATTGTAGTATGCGCTCCAGTAATTATTCTGGTCATACCACTCCATATAAGCGTCGCGGCCTGTATTTTTCACATAATACAGTCCTTCTCCAGCGTCCTCCAGTTCCCACTTGTCATGCTTCTCCCCGAGATCCATACTGGTATAACTGTCCTGCATGCCCAGATACTGGCCGTCCTGTCCGAAGCTGAATGTTCCGTCGCCGTTATCTTTTACCGTCCAGATATCCACATCCGTGTATCCGGTCAGAGTTCCATCTGCCCCGACGGTAACATCTGTGCCTGCGTTATAGAAATCCTTATCCGGATTCTTCTCGGAAGACAGCGCCTTGTTGTATGCCGGCGCATAGATAACTACCTGATCGCCGTCCTCAAGCACGGCTTCTCCCTTTATGGTATAGGAAAGCTGTTGCACTGCACTCATGGAAGCACCGAGAACCGCCACCGCTTTCAGCGTACAGTCTTCCGTAATAACCGGCTTATTTTCGGAGGAATACAGTTCGCGGGTTGTATTGTTTGCATCCGCCGGATCACTGCCGTCCAACGTGTAATAAATCTGCGCGTTCGGCGTTGCCGTGCTCAAGGTGATTTCGGCGCCCGAAGCTACCGCTCCTGCCATCGGATCGGCTAACGGGGCTGCGACAGTCTGCTCGCCCGAACCGCTCTCTGCGAGCTTATACAGGGTGAACTGATAGGGATACCCGTTTGGATTTCCGGTTGCGGTTGCTTTTTTATAACCACGGAATTTATTCTGAGAGCTCTTGTTACTGGCTAAAACGACCGTATCGTCTTCCGTCCCGGAAAAGACAAACTTGCCGTTTTCCACGCTCCATGCCCAATCGTATTCGCCTGCTTGGATGCCGTTATTGTTTCCGCCCTTCGGCGCAATGTAGTTTCCATCGCTTAGCTTGATTTTGACGGAACTATCCGCCACTTCAAGATCCACTACCATCCCGGCATCCGGATCGGTTATGACGTTGCCCTCGGGGGTAACCTTTACCGCGGAGACCCAGGTGCCATCTATCGGGCCGACGGCATAGCCGGTATCTACTGCCATCACATATTTACCGGTTTCAAACTCTGCTGCATCCGAGATCTTCTGATAGGTTTCCGTTCCCGCCGCAAACACGGCTGTGGGTACGACGGAAACTAGCAGCAGAATCGTCAGAAATGCCGACAAGACTCTTTGCAGGCTCTTCTTTCTCTTCATACCTGTTCTTATCCTCCTTTAAAATCTTGGTTTATGCTTGTTTATATATCACGAAACGCGCTTTCCCCGCGCCATAAGACGGGCGCTGATGAAAGCGACGATCGGTACGGTAAGAAGGATCCCCAAGGCCCCCGCAACGCTTTGTATGATCTCGATGCAGATATAATCGGTGTTGATCAGCTGGATAAAGGGGATGTCGTAAGTCTGAACCAAAATCAGCATATTCAGCGAAGACCCGGCAAAAGCGAGGATCAGGGTGTTCGCCATGGTGCCCATCGCATCCCGGCCGATATGCATACCCGAACGGAATAAATCCCTGCCCGGCAGCGACGGGTTCTGTTCGTGAAGCTCCCAGATGGAGGAGGCGATTCCCAAAGCTACATCCATCACTGCGCCGAGAGCAGAAATGAGGACGCCGCATACCAGCAGGCCGCTGATTTTCATGCCCTTATCAGCGCCATAGAGTAGAAGGTTCTCCGCCTCCGGCATGTTGAATCCATTCATAGGGGTGATGTTTCCCACCAGTGCCGCAATCCCCCCTGCTACCACAACGCCGATGACACACCCCAGCACGGAACAAAGTGTCTTTTGGGAAAATCCATTGAGCAAAACGAGAGCTCCTGCCGCTGTTACAGCGACAATGCCGACTGTTACAGCAATAGCCGGAATGCCCCGGATGAGACAGGGGATGAGAACAAACCATATACTTGCCAGAGTAAACAGCAGGCCAAGAAGCGCACCCAGCCCCTTTTTCCCACCAAGTACCGCTAGAAGGATAAAGAAGATCAGCACAAAAACGCCCAGAACAATCCCACGGTTATAGTTAAACAGAGAAGCGTAATAGCTGCCGTCTTCGTCGGTCATAATCCGTACAATGATTTGATCCCCTTTTTCCACGTCCACATTAAACAAGGCGCTCATGTAGTTCGTCAGACTCATGATTTCCCCTTTATGCGTACCAGTTAGAATGCGGATTTCCAGTTCCTGCGTTCCCACGCGCCGGCCTTCCGCATCCTCATAATCTGGGACCGCACCATCCTCTAAAACAGCTGTAACGCTGGCCTTTTCGTACGCCATTTGGCTGGCACTTGTAGGGACCTCGCCTTCTACGGGTTGATTCAGCCAAACGGCGCAACCGATCAGCCCGCCTAAAATGACAATTCCTACAAGCAGGCCGACGAGATTCTTACGCTCTTTCATCCAGCTTTCTAAAGCATTTATGCTGCTCTCCAGTTTCCCATACAGCTTTTTCAGCATATGGACAGATCCCCTCCGATAAGTATTTTGGAATTTGAATTTCATACTAAGATTTCTGTTTAAAAGTCATGTTACAGTATCGTTAGATGGGAATAAGATTTTCATAACAGATACTACATGCGGTTATATTTTAAAATACTAGCCGTGCTTTTTTCCACCTCACCCACGTAAAATACCAGTAAAACTTTGGGCGTATAAAAATATGACTATGTTAAATTTTCTTTAGACAAGAAGCCCTGTGCCCATAATGCAACAGCCGGTTCCCGGTAGGATTGCCTTGAAATTCGTCATCCCACTGGAAACCGGCTATTTTGCCGTTGCAAATAAAATATTTGAACTGTACCCCATTTGTCATGCAGTATTGTATATTGAATAATTTGTTTCTCTTTTTCGTCTCTTTGGGAAAATGGAATAAAGGTGCCTAATACTAACGGTTATCGTTACCAACATAACATCTCTGTATTAAAGGTTCTATCATACTTCTGCTGATATCGTATAAAAACAGATTAGTCTACGGCCTTTATCTCGATTTTACAAAGCCTTAACCAAAAAAGGTAGACTCTTAATCCAAACTATAGTATTATAAAATAAATATGTATATCAAATTATAAGACGGTGCTATGCAGGACTTTTTTCCTAACTGCTCTTGGCCTGCTTTTTATTAATATAGAGGTTGGATATGAAAGACATCATCCTTTACGGCAGCCAATATGGCAGCACATACCGGTATGCGCAAAAGTTGTCCGAACAAACCGGCATTCCCGCAGTCAGTTACAAAGACGCACCGGCTCTTTCGGACAAAAAAATAATCGTTTATCTGGGCGGCCTGTATGCCGGCGGCATCCTGGGCCTTATGAAAACCCTGCGGGGCTTTTCTCTTCGGGATGGGCAAAAGCTGCTTATCGTTACCGTAGGGCTGGCCGACCCCAACGAACCGGAAAACCAGAACAACATTCGCGCTTCTCTGCAAAGGCAACTCCCCGCCAGATTGCTTGACCGGGCGAAGGTTTTTCATCTTCGCGGCGGGATCGATTACCAAAAGCTCTCGTTCGGTCACCGGACGATGATGAAGCTGCTGTACCAATCTCTGCGCCGGACTCCCCTTGAAAAACAAACGACGGAAGACCGGGCGCTCATAGAGACCTATGGAAAGCAGGTGGATTTTACAGACTTCGGCGTACTGGAACCGATTATTTGGGAAATCCAGAGGGAAACAAAATAAACAAGACAATGAAAAACATCCTGAAATTTTTTTTGGTCGGCCTTGCCACCACCGTCGTCCGCATCATTGGGCAGCTTTCCATCCCGGCTAGCGAGCAAACGGTCCTGGCACCCAGTATTTTCGCACAAAACGGTACCATGCCGCTGGCTTTTACTGTTTACGGTGTTTTTGCTTACTCCCTGATTGCCGCGTTGTTCCTGCTCATCCGGACGAGAATGAGCGGAAATCGTATTTTGCAGGGACTGAAGTACGGCCTTTCCTGCTGCGTCGTATGGATTGTTTATCTTTTAGAGCCACTGCCGCATGTGGCGCCTCTGGACCGGATTACCTACCCGATAGCTGACAGCTTGGCGCTGATCGTTATGGGCCTGCTGCTGGGACGGCTGTTTGGGAATCCCGCACAGCAGGCGGATAAAGCGAATCTGCCCTTTTCTGGCCTTCCGGCACTGGCTGTCACCGGATGTTTTCTGGCCGGGCGGATGATACAATATTTTGTCTTTGATGTTTACTCTTCCTTTGATGAGAAGCCATTGGAAACAGTGCTGTGGTGTTTGTTAACAGGTATTGCAACCTCCTGCGTGATGGTATGGCTGAATCGGTATGTGGACAGCGGCGGCCGGATAAAGCGGGCACTCATCCTGGGAGGCCTGTTGTTTGGAGTGAATTTAGTTCTCTTTAACTTCTTTATGCCGCTGGTGTTTGCCGCCGACATTCCCGACCTAATCCTTCGCAGCTTCATCGATATCCTGGCGGTAACGGTCGGATGTTTGTCATTTTCAAATCAAGAAAATGCAAATCCAGCAGACTGGGGGCAAGGACAATGAAGGAAAAGCGAAGCATGCGATTTGGAAAATGGCTGCTGAAAGCTATCGTATCCTATGCGGTATTTATTGCCGCCGGCCTGCTGCTCTCCTTTGTACCGGCCAGGCGGCTTGGATTATCCGAAGAAATGTTTTTGAATTTGCGGATGTTCTTCATGCTGTTCGGGCCGATTTACCTGACACTCTTTGTTAAAATTATTCTTACTTTCATCGCTGCGGCAAAACGCCGGGAACCGGACGTCTCCGAGAGAAGCCGGGGAATCCTGTTCGCTGTCACCGCCCTGCTGCTGTTTGCCAACCTGTCCAACGCACAAACGGTTTCCGACCTTGCGTCCGGAACTATCCAAGGCAAAGGACTGCGGAACCTTGAAAGAAGCAAACGGTATTCCCTGAAGGGAAAGCGGTTTCTGAACGTCTTTCTGCCGGTGGGCTTCTACCTGCTGATTTTGGAGCTGCTGACACTGCTGGTCTGTATCGTCACCTTTGCCCCATTGCCAAGAGCTGCAAGCAACGCATTCATTTTTACGATTGCCCTGACCGCCTTACTCTTTCTCCTGCCTCCCCTCATTCTTTCTTTTATCTCCGGTTATCAGGGAGACAAGGCAAAGCACGAAAATAAGCGAGCACAGGAAAAGCAGAAGGCCGTTCAGTCAGATATTCTGGTGCTGGAAACCGATCCGATTCGCCGGAAACGATATCTCCGGCTGCCGAAAATACTGGCCCTGCTGATCTGCCCCGGCGTTTGCCTAACTTCGGGATTTGTGCTTGCTCTCACCAAGAACTCTCAGGAACTTTTATCCGTCCGGCTGCTGAGGACGCCGTTTTTGGCGTTGATGGCCGCTGCTGTTTTTTTGTTTATTCCTCTGTTGATGTATTGGGCCAACTGCTCCGGCACCTCCTTAGTTCAGCGGGTTTATCTTACACAGAACCAGCTATACTATACCGGATACAGCGGCAGCATGGAAGAGCGGGTAGAATTCACCTTCACCCTACTCCGGCTGGAGAGCTATCATATTGGCAGGCGTTCCATTCGTATCCACGGTCAGTTTACCAAAAAGACTAGGGACGCCTATGGCTCCAGCCAGAAAAAACCATTCACCAAAACATTGTGGCTTCCCCGTACTTTCCCCATAGATCAGGAACAGGCCCTGCTATACTTTTTGCAGAATCAGGCGGCAGAAAATGTCTCTTGAGCCCCCTCGCCCTATTTTCGGCGGCTGAGGCTTGTCCCTGAAAAACGATATCCCTTAGATAAGGAAAAGAAAGAAAAAGGTGAATAGGAGGTGAATTCGATGTACAAAACGATGGTAGTCAAATATTCTCCCAAGGCCAAGGAAATGGCCGCCAAAATAGAGGAAACGGCCAACAAAATGGAACAGGAAGGATTTGAGTTTGTGTCCTGCTCCATCATGCCCTCTTCCAAAGGCATCCTGGTATTCAGAAAACCCGGAGAACCGGAGCCGGAAAAGTGAGTCTTTCCCGTTGTAAAGTGCAAAAGCACTTAGAATCGTGTGGTTCTAAGTGCTTTTTCCTGTTATGTCTCTCAACGCCGCATCCTGCCGTTCCTTTGATTCCTCCAAGTCCTTGAAATCTCCCAGGTCGGTCAGCCGAACCCCGGAAGCGTCAATCTTGGCGTCCGGGTTTTCCATCTGGCCCCGGATGGTAGCGGGAATTTCACCGTCCAGCTGACCGCGTATATTCTCGGCCCGCAGCAGACAGACCTGTTCCAGCGTATCCACCGCCAGCCGGTGGTCTTCGTAGGAGCAAAAGGCGGTGGGATCTTTTTGAACATAGGGCGCAATCAGCTTTTCCGTCTGCCGGAGGGTGACTGCAAACTGTCCGCTTTCAAAATATTCCGAAAGGAACTCGTCGAAATAGTCGTGATAGCGGGTAAAGTACTCGTCGTGCTTCATCAGGTTGTGGTAAAGCGGCCGGTTCAGCATAACCTCACCTTCCGCCGGGGTATTAATGGGGTAGTTGATGAGGATATTGGGATCTTTGATAGGGTTGGTCATCCCCAGGGCATAGGTGCCGAAGGCCAGGTTATAATCCCAGGGCAGGATGCTGAGGATGCCGTTTTCCTCATACAAAAAGTAGTTGTGTCCGGTATGCCCCAGATAGCTGTCCCAGTTCATCACAAAAACCTGCACGGTGAAATACCGCAGCACCTCGTCTACGTTGACGGCGGTTTCCAGATTTTCGCCGGTGGACAGGGTTTTCAGCGCCTCAATCACCCGCTCCTGATCCGCCTTTGACACCTTAAACTTGGCATTTTCAAAGATACCGGGATAGCTGTCCGGGTTATCGTCGATATATTGCAGCGCCACGTCGGCGTTTTCTGCGTTCAGGGAACGGTAATCCGGCTTATACAGCTTTCCGTAATCATTTCCAAAATTTCGGCGGGCAAAGGCCTCTTCTGGTTCCTCTACCGCCAGAAAAAGTCCCCAGTCCTCCCCATTGACCGTCACCCAGGTATAGCTGCAAAGAGGAGCAGGCACCCCCATAAACGCCATCATGTCGTAGACCATATAGGTTTTCAGATAGCTGTTGTCCTGAAAGGAAGCGTCCAGGGAAAATTTATCCAGTCCGTAATAATTTCCGCCGTCCTGGAACTGATCGAACTCCAGCTTGAGGCTGTAACGGGACAAACCGTATTCTTTCGTCAGCCGCAGGGAATTGTTTCCCTTGGCCCGCAGGCCGATATTATGGAACTCCTCCCCGTCGATTTCGACGGTGCAGGCTTCATATTCTTCACTTTCAGCGTTCTCGATAAAAGCGTCCCAGTCCTCGATTTGAATATCAATGGTGTGCACCCGGCTGTCATCAAACAGCCGGGTCGCATATCCCGGGGTGGCGCTGGCCTTGGGGATCCCCAGCTGTTCTCCGAACATCAGCAATATTGTCAGCAGGGCGGCCAAAACCGCCGCACCGATGCAGATCCAGTCGATATACTTATGCTTTACCATCGCCTTATCCCATATAGTCGCCGTTGTAAGAGACCAGCACTACCCGGGACACACCCGGCATAGCCTCCAGCTCGTTAACAAAGGCGCTGCTGTCCTCTTTCAGGCGGACTTCATAGTTGAGTTCCACACAGCCGCCGTCCACGCTTTTGCTCTTGAGATTCAGCCGCCTGACCTGAGATTTCACGAAAGCCCGGGTCTGCTCTTCTATTTCGCTGCTTTCGCAGTGCACCACCAGAATATACGGGGAATCCACCGTTTTCTTTTTGGAAAAGGCAAAGAGGACTGCCCCAATAAAGATGCTGCCGAACACGGCCAGCGGGATCAGCCCCGCCGCCAGCACAATGCCCACCGCAATCGCCCAGAACAGGAAAGCGATATCCATAGGCTCCTTGATAGCCGTGCGGAACCGGACGATGGACAAAGCGCCCACCATGCCCAGAGACAGCACGATGTTGCTCACCACCGTCATAATCAACAGGGTGGTAATAAGCGACAGCGCAATCAGCGTCACGCCGAAGCTTGCCGAATACATCACGCCGCTGTAGCTTTTCTTATAGATAAAAAAGATAAACAGGCCCAGCAGAAAGGCCAATACCATGGCGATTGCCATGTCCAGTATGGAGATGCTGGAGATATTCTCCAGAAAACTGGATTTGAAAATATCCTGAAAGGTCATAAAACCCTTCCTCCTCAGATGATTTTAATCAAACCGCCGGCACAGGGCGTATTTGGAGCAGGCCGCCGCCTGCCTTCCGGGCACCTGCACCGCCATGCGGACAAGCTCCGGTAAAAACGCGTCGTATTTGACTTCCTGCACCGTGCCGGGCTCCATGGCGCGCAGGCAAAAAATCTCCGGGTTCAAAAACTCCACGCTGCCGAGGCCGGTGCGGATGTCCCGATCCAGGGTGATCCGCACATTGCCGGGCACATAGAGAAAAGCCTCCCGGTCGTAACGGACGATGGTCTTCGGCCGCAGACCTTTCCCCTTGATTTTGCTGTAAAGCTCGATGAAAAGCGGCTCGCCGGAATCCAGCAGGAACTCATAACTGCCGGAAAGCAGCCTCTCTGCCTGCTCCCGCGTCATCCGGGCGCTGCGCTTGCCGCACAGGCCGCTTATTTTGTACTTCTTTTCCAGCCGGATGAAAGAGGTGTCCATCCCGTAATACCGCAGGCGAAACTTTTCCCTCCGGTTGACCCCGTCGATTTTCTCCCGAAGGGCGCTGTCATAGGGCGTGTCAAAGTACAGGCTGATGACCCGGTATGTACCGTCCGGCCCGGCGTTTTTGTCGTGGGGAAACAGCTTTTTGAGCCTTTGGGAAAGCACCAGATCTTCCCGCAGGTTGATCCGGTGCTTCAGCTCATGCCGCAAGGGGAGCTCGTTTTCCGGCTTAGTCGTCATAACCGGAATCCCCATCGTCCCAATCATCGTCGGCTTCCCGGTCGTAATCGCTGCCGCCGTCGTCGTAATTGGTATCGCCGTAATTGGTATTGCCGTGATCATCATAGTTGGTATCGTTGTAATTAGTGACACCGTCATTATTCGGGCCATAGTCCGTATCATTGTAATCGGTGACGCCATCGTTGTTGGGACCGTAGTCCGTGTCGTTGTAGTCGGTGACGCCATCGTTGTTCGGGCCGTAGTCCGTGTCGTTGTAGTCGGTGACACCATCGTTATTGGGGCCGTAGTCGGTGTCATTGTAATCGCTCACGCCGTCATTATTCGGGCCGTAATCGGTATCGTTGTAATTGGTGGAACCGCTGCCGGTGGCCGGAGTTCCGCCCTGCGTGCTGGCGCTCATATCAGCCAGAAAATCGTCGCTGGGAAGTACCGAACCGGGTTCCAGCTGCAGGACGATGTTCTTTTTGTTGCCGTCAATGTCATCCACAAAGTAACCTGCCTCATTGATCTCAACGATCAGATCCCGAAGGACGATCTCGCAGTCTTTTCCGATATAATCCGGATAGGCCTCCACAATGCTCTTGCCATCATCGTTCCGGCCGGTCAGGGCGGTGACCTTGCCGTCCCTGTTGTATTCGATTTGGATTTCCGGATTGACGCTCAGGGTGAGGGTGCCGGTTTCCTTCAGCGCCGTTCCCTCCTGTGCCGGCGCTCCGCATCCGGTCAGAAGGACTGTAGCCGCTACAGCCAGGGAAGAGACCGCTGCAAAAAGTTTTCTTCTCAATTTCATATGACTTGCTCCTTTCGGTTTCCGCTTGTTTGTGGCTTTTGTTTTGCCTTACACTCATAGATTACGGAAACGGGTTTTCAAAACCGGGGTAATCCGGAAAATTTTTTTGAAAAATTCAGTCGTCATCGTCCGGATCGTTGTCATCGTCTGAATCATCATCCGAATCATCGTCGTCATAGCCGCTGTCGCCGTCGTTATTGTCATCATCGTTGTTATCCGGATCATAATCGGTGTCCCCGTCCGTATAATCCGTAACCCCGTCGCTGCCGGGACCATAGTCCGTATCCGCAGGCGGCTTACTGGTGGAAGGCGGTGTATAACCCGTGTCCCCGTCATTTCCGGGGCCGTAGTCCGTATCCGTATACACCGGCGTGCTGTCGGGCGGCGTGTAATCGGTGACGCCGTCGTTATCCGGGCCGTAATCCGTATCATCATAATCGGTGGCGCCGGAAGACGCCGGAGGGGTAACCGCCGGCCGGGACGGCTCGGACGAAGATGGCAGTGTGGATTCCGGCTGAGAAGAACTCGGCTGAGAGGGGGTCGAAGATGAGCTGTTTTCCGGGCTTTCCTGTCCCTGTCCGTCTTGATGGTTCGTAATTTCTATTGTAATGGTAATCCGCCCGTCCAAATGCTCCGTTACTTTGGTGCGCAGCTCCGTCCCATACTCCTGGAACAGGGCTTCGTCCGGGGAATCGATGGAGAAGGAAACCCGGCCGCCCTCCGACAGGAAGCCCATTTCAATGGCCCGGTCGATCAGCTCGTCGGCAACCGTTATCTTGTCTTTCCCCTTGCCGTCATAGCCCTCCAGCAGCGTTTCCCCGTCTTCATTCGCCCCTGTCAGCCCTACAACCGTGCCCTGCCGGTTCAGATCCATCTGTACTTCCGGGTTGATGGTCAGATATATGGACGAATAGGGCTGTAGATAATTCTGGTAATAGCCGATGCCAAAGAACAGAAGGAAACAGGCTGCAATCGCCGCAATGCCGCTGCCGATCCACCGGACGGTATGCCGCTGCCTTTCCGGTGTTTCCTTCATCAGCACCGGATCATACACCGTCTGCCCGGTTTCGTATCGCAGATTGGCCGCTTTTAGAAAGCGCCCCTCTTCATCCAGTAGAATTACATAGCCGGGGTGGCATTCCATAACCAGATAGTTCATCGCACTGCCACTCCTTTCATCACCTGTTTCAAATGCCCGCGTATGATTTCGTACCCATTGGTATAAATCAGAAGCAGGGCCACCATATATTTGCGGTGCCGTTCCAGCGTTTTGCGCTCCACGCCGCTGCCGGCTGTCAGCTGCCCGATGGGCAGGCGTTTTGTCTTTAAAAAGTCCTCCAACAGCTCTGGGTTCTCCCTGGCATACTGCAGGGCTTTCCGGCAGGCTTCCAGCGTCCGCTGTTGCCTGGGGCAGTTGTCCGCCACATCGCTGAGGCTGACGCCGAATTCCTTCATCTGCCGCGTCAGTTCCTCAATCTCTGCACGGGTCGCGTCCCGTGACGCTGTTTCTTCGTGGGGATCCCTGTCATCCGCCAGCGTCTCTCCCAGAGTTGTGTCTTCTTCTCCTATTGGTGCATCCAACGATATGACGCGGCTGTGGCGCTGTTCCCTGCGGCTGTAATCAACCAGGCGGCTTCGGATCAGCATGGCCGCATATTTCAGGAAGGAACCCCTTGTGCGGGAATACCCGCCGATTGCCTCGTGAAAAGCCATCATGGCGATACTCAGCTCATCGTCCTGCCCCTCTATGGGAGGACGCTTTAAGAACTTCGCCGTTTCCGCCTTGATAAAGGGCAGGTATGAGCGGATCAGGTCATCCGCCGCCCGGACATCTTCTTTGGCCGCATAGACCTGTTCTACGATTTTATGTGCATCGTTCATGCGGCAGATCCCCTCCTGTATATAGAATACGTCCCCATTTTGAAAAAATCGGGGTCGAAACCAAAAACCTGTATGTATAAAATACCATTATATGATAATACCTCTATCAGCGTTAAGATTCGACCATAAACGGGTTAAATCTGTGTAAATTTGATGTAAGTCTTAAAGTGCGGATGTTTTTTCTACGATTTTTTACTGAGATTTAACTTGAACACAATAGACAACCATACGGTATTGCAGTATGATCAAGATGAATAAACTAAGGTATAAGGGCGGATTCGCTTATGCTGACTGGGTGCTTATACGACAGGAAATTGCACTTTCCTGCGGCCAAAATCAGAATAATATATTTGCTTAACAGCCGGGTATAGCGGGTATTGCATATGCAAAAATGCAATGAGCCTTTTGCCCGGCTGTTTTCCTACCAAGAAGCACTTTTGGATATTGCTTCCCTGCTTTTCATATATCAAAAGAAAAGGAGATATGCTTTATGCAAAAGACATATGTGCTGGATACCAATGTTCTGATCCAGGCGCCCTATGCCATCCACTCCTTTGAGGATAACCTTCTTGTCTTGCCTCTCGCCGTCCTGGAGGAGCTGGATGGATTGAAAAATGCAGAGGGGGAAAGGGGCGCTAATGCGCGGCAGGCCATCCGGTATCTGGAATCGCTGCGCACGGCGGGAAACCTGCTGGAGGGCGTCCCCCTGCCGGGCAGCGGCACGCTGCGCCTGGAGGTCAACTGCGTGGATGTGAAACTGCCGGAGGGATTCCCAGATCATAAAAACGACAACCGGATCTTAAAAGTCTGCCTCGGCCTGCAAAACTGGAAAACGCCGGTTATCCTGGTGACAAAGGACATTGTGGTGCGCGTTAAGGCGCAGATGCTGGGGATTCAAGCGGAGGATTTCACCACCGAGCAGGCGCCTGTCAGCGAGGAGCAGTATACCGGCCGGTGCGAGGTCTTTGTAGCGGAAAAGAAATTCGAGGATTTTAAAAAGAAGCATATTGCACCGGAGGAGGTGTATCAGGCAGAGGAAGCCGGAGAAAAGCTTCCTGTGACGCTTGTGCCCAATCAGTTCGTCATCCTCAAAGCGGACCAGTCTGCCAGGAAAACCCAGCTCGGCCGGTTTGACGGGAAGAAAATCGTTCCGCTCGCTTTTCAAAAGAAAAAGCCCTACGGCGTTTCCCCAAGAAATGTCGGTCAAAAATTTTTACAGGAAGCCTTGATGGCCGATGCGGAGGAAGCGCCGCTGGTGATCGTAAAGGGGATGGCCGGCACGGCCAAAACCTTCTATACGCTAGCTGTCGGCCTGCACGCCATGCTGGAGCAGGAGGAACCGGCTTACCGGCGCATTTTGATCAGCCGCCCCAACGCCCAGTTTGACGATGATATCGGGTTCCTCCCGGGGGACGAGTCGGAAAAGATCGCACCGCTGCTCCGGCCGGTCGTCGACAATCTGGAGCTTTTGGTGGATCAGAACGAGAAGGAACGGTTTGCCGATGAACGCAGCCTTTCCGGGAAAGTAGAGGAACTGTTCGACCGGGGAATCGTGGACGCCCAGGCCCTCAACTTCATCCGCGGCCGGTCGATTTCCAAGACCTATCTGGTCATTGACGAGGCGCAGAATCTGACGCCCAAGCAGGCCAAGGGGATCATCACTCGCGCCGGGATGGGTACGAAAATCATCCTGCTGGGCGACCCGCAGCAGATCGACCATCCTCTTCTGGACGAACGCACCAACGGTCTGAGCTACGCGGCGGAAAAAATGAAGGGCAGCCCGCTGTGCTGGCAGGTCACCATGTCCGCCGAAGAGTGCGAGCGTTCCGCCCTGGCCATGGATGCAGTTAAACGGATGTAATTGGATTGGATTGGATTTTATATATGCACAGGAAAGGTTGATAGCGATATGAAACAAAACGGTTCCTTTCAGGAGACCATCGCACGGATAGGGCAAAAGCTCAGGAGCAGCCGGAAGCGGTATTTCGGCGTGCTGCTGATCCTGCTCGGTATCGTTTTGGGGATTGTTTCCAGGGCGGTGGGCGGATCTCCGTTCCAGGATTTCACCACCGGTATCCTCATGGGCCTCTCGGCCGGCGTCCTTCTCGTTGGGATCCTTGCCGTCCTGCTGTCCTTCATCCGGAGACAATGATATACTGGATAGGGCTTCTGGCCTGTCGGTTTCTTGCCTTCTGCCCTCCTTTTTGCTATACTTACCTTATAAAGGAGATGGGTTTTTATGAAACGGAAAACAGGGGTTATTCCTTTGCTGGCGGTGCTGTGCCTGCTGCTGGCTGGATGCAGCGGGGAACCGGGTTCTTTCATTCCGGAGTCTTCTCAGAGCACTTCCATAGAGGGGCAGGCGCCGGAGGAGGAAGCCTCCGGTACGTCACTGCCCGGAAATTCTTCGGCCAATGAATCCCCGGCTGAACCGGACTCTTCCGGCAGCAGCATGGCGGCAGAGGATGAAATCAGCCGGGAGACAGCGTTTGCTCTGGCGCTGGAAAACGCCGGCGTCCCGGAAAAAGACGCATATAACGTGAAGGTGGAACGGGACCGGGAAAACGATATCCCGATTTTCCAGGTGGAATTTGAAACCGAGTATGGGGATTATGATTTTGAAATCGCCGTGGCGGGCGGAAAAATCATAGGCGCCGATTACGAGGTGGATGAAGAGTGGCTGGACAGGCTGGGCGGAAGCCCCGTCACGCTGGAGGAAGCCGAACAGGTTGTCCAGAGCAAGGTGCCCGGCTCCAGCGCGGAAAACATCCGGATGCGGGAAGAAAGCGGCGACGGCCGGGGGCGCTTTGAGGGGGAACTGTTCCACGACGGTATCCAATACGAGTTTGAGATCGATTCAAAAACAGGGATTATTTTTGACTGGAATGCAGACCTGCGGGAATAGGTTCCGCCGTCCCTGCGAATGTTCGAATGGAACTCCCAAAGCTGGTTTTATCTGTGCGGCACAAAAAGCCTCTGCTCCGAACCGGCAGAAAGGGCATAAAAAGCTTATAAAAATGGCGGCAGCCGATTGAACGGCCGCCGCCATTTTTATAAGCCTGGGATATCAACCTTTAGCACAAACAGGGCGATGATTGCCAGAATCCACGGGAGGAAAATGGTCGGGAGAAGGAGAATGCCTTTACAGCCCTCATAATGGATATTTATACTGAGATATTACGATATAAACGCGAATTCCACACAACTCATCCACAAACAGCACGAAGCCGACGCTCCTCTCTTCACAAGAAGAGTCGTCGGCTTCTTTTTATGTTCCTATTAGAAGGTTGCCATTGCGGTCATACATAAGAACATGGCGCTTTTCAATCTGCCGCTGAAACCTCGCATAATTTTTAGACCTCTTGGAGAGTCCGTCTAGTGTATAAACAAGAATGTTATCCACTCTCCCCTGTTTTGCTGCGTCCCGCATCTGCCGAAACCCGTTTGCTTCCAGGCAAGGCTTTGAGTTATCAAAAGAGTCACCTACTACCAGCCATTTCCGGCTTTCCGCATAAGCAAAGAGCTCCTGACGCATTCTTTCCAATTCGTCCCATCCGTCTACCGTACAGCAATAGATCCACGTTCGATTCAGCATGACTGTTTCGGTTCTTGGCAGGACTTCAAGCAGATCCTGCGGAAACATGGAGTCAAACAATCCAGAGAAGTTCCATTCGATTTGCAGCGATCCGTCCTTAAATACATGTACACATTTCACTGTCAAATCAGCCAATTTACGATCCAATCTTTCAAGAGAAAGGATTTTCCCAATCAATGTCTTTTCAGACATCGCATTCGGAACCTCTGGCATACTCTGCAGCGCTTCATTTAATGCGTCTACTTGCTTCTGGCATTCTGCAACCTTTCGGTTATTCTCCGCCATTCGTATGGTGTACTCCTGATCGTCAATCTTTCCCTCCAGAAGTTCCTCAAAGCAATCATTCCCTTTCAGAAGAAGTTTGGCGGCAATTTTCTCCTGCTGTTTTATCTTTTCCTGTATCTGTGCCCGTTCGCTTCGCATCACTTCCCTTCTTTTCTCCAACCTCCGTTCTGAATCGATACAAACCTGGGCGAACTGCTTTAAAGCATTCAACACAACCTCTGCCAGATCGCTTTCCATGATACGGGTTCCCTGGCAATGCAGATCATTGTCCGCCTGTCTCGCGTGGCAAATATAATAAGGGTACTTGGTCTCATGGAAATTCATTGCATAACCACAGTGACCGCATCGGATATTGCCAAGAAAAATCCTGGGGCTTGGTTCTCCCTTTTTGACCTTTGTCCTGGCTCGGGACTTTCTGATGGCAGACGTCTTATCAAACAAAGCCTGCGTAATGATAACCGGAAACCGATTGGGAACCACAAACCATTCACTTTCTGGCTGCTTAATTAATTTCCGACTTCCGATTTTAGCGACCTTCGTCTTTCCATAAATGCACTTGCCTGTATAGCGTTCATCCTTCAAAATGTGCATAACAGATGAGCTGGTCCATCTGGTCCCCTTAGTGCTTCCTTTTTCAAACCGCGGTTTAAATCCACAAAATTTTACAAGCCATAAAAGCGGCGTCATTGTGTTTGTCCGGTTGAGCTTCTGTGCAATCTCCTTGGTAGAAGAGCCGGCTGCATACCAACGAAATATCTTTTTTATAACTCCCGCCGCTCCCGGCTCTATCTCCAGATGGTATTTTTCATTCGTGGACTTCAAATACCCATAAAAAGGATAACTGCTATGGTACTTGCCTGCTTCGAACAGTTGTCGTTTCGTCAGTAAGAGCTTCCTTGAAAGTTCTTTGCTGTACATGTCATGCATGATATTGGTAAAACCAACTTCAATGTTCCCTGCAGTAGAAGCAATCGTGGCACTGTCGTAATTATCATTGACCGAGATTACACGTACCTGCAGAAACGGAAAGATCTGTTCCAGATAATCGCTGACCATGATATAATCCCTCCCCCATCGGGAGAAATCTTTGACGATAAGATTAGCAATCAATCCTTGTTCCGCAAGCTCCATAATCTCTGTAAAAGCAGGTCTTGCGAAAGTTACGCCCGACCAACCGTCGTCAACAAATACACGGGTATTTTTGAATCCGTTCTCCTTTGCGTACTTTTCAAGGATAGACTGTTGAGACGAGATTTGTCAAGGAGTGTTTTTGCAAAGCAGTGTGCAATTCGCATTGACAAGCAGCAAAAAGAACGCTATAATAATGTCGTTATCGATAATGATGTTATTATTTAGGCGCAGAGGAGTGAAGACATGGCCAATAGGGATCATTCCATGGATGATGGGATCATTCAGGCTGCTTATTCGGAATTTCTTGCTTACGGCTTTCAGAAAGCCTCTCTGCACAAGATCGCCGAAAAAGCCGGTGTTACTACGGGGGCAATCTACACAAGATACAAGAATAAAGACGCGTTGTTTGCCAGTCTGCTTCAGGATTTTTTTGAGACGATGCAGGTTCTCTTTGCTCCCATCGCAGAAGAATACGAAAAAGCAAAGTGCAGCGCGCAGCCGGATGATATCCTCCGCGCCATAAACGCCGAGGAACAAGTATATTTTCAACTGCTGACCGAGCACTGCAATGACTGCACTTTATTTTTCTGCCGCAGCGATGGCAGCTCCATGGAAACCGTGCTGCATAAACTAATGGATCAAAAAGCGGAACAAACGGTGGAATTCTTTTCGCATATCTATGGGAAAGCGCCAAATGCCGATGCGATCCGTCTTTTGATGGGCTCACAGTTCTGGTACTTCCGCCAGCTGCTGGATCAGCATATGGAGGAAGGCAGAATGCTTACCTGCTTACAGGCAGTCCTTGATTTCACCAACGCTGGCTGGCGGCAGCTATGCGATACCTTGCAATAAATCCGAAAAGTTAATTCGGACGGTCCATCCGTCCGTTTCTTACGGCCGCTGGTTAGAGACGGCTAACTAATAAGAAAAGAGTTTGCGATGATAGATTTTGAATTTGAATTTCAATATGCAGAAGAAAAGCAGCCCACCTTGCAAAAAGTCGGCGGCAGCATCCCAGCCGGACGCTGTGTGGTGCTCTGCGGCGGCAGCGGCTGCGGAAAGTCCACACTGCTACGGTGCATCAACGGATTAATCCCCCAGTTTTACGAGGGAGAGCTAAAAGGCTTTTGCCGCCTGAATGGGCAGGACACCGCCGGAATACGTATCGGCGAGATCGGCGAGTTGGCCGCCTCGGTCTTTCAGGATCCTCGCAGCCAGTTTTTCACCGTGAACAGCTCCAATGAAGTGGCCTTCGGTCTTGAAAATCACGGTCTGCCGCAAGATAAAATCCGACGGCGGGTAGATGAGGCCTTCCGGATCTTTCATCTGGAGCGGCTGAAGGATCGCAATGTCTACGAGTTGTCCAGCGGCGAGCGACAGCTCATCTCCATCTTGTCCGCGTGGGCAATGGACACAGATATTTTTCTGCTGGATGAGCCCACGGCCAATCTGGACTTTGCAGCCACGCAGCAGTTAAAAGAGATTCTGCTTGCACTGAAAAAGCAGGGCAAAACGCTGCTGCTCAGCGAGCACCGACTCTACTATCTTGCCGACATTGCCGACGAATTTTGGGTCATGGCAGACGGCGAGATCAAAGGAAAATATACTGCCGCAGAGGCAAAGGCGTTCTCAGTGGAGCGGAGACAAACACTTTCTCTGCGCACGCTCGACCTTGCGGAGATCACCGTGCCGGAGAAAGAGCCGCTACCGAAAACCGCGCCGACGGCGCTTGCCGTCTCAGATGTCCGCTATACATACGGCAGGAAGGCCGGAGATACCCTCTCTGGTGTCAGCTTTTCCGTCCGTGAGCATGAGATCGTCGGCCTTGTGGGCGCAAACGGCTGTGGCAAAACGACCATCGGCAAGCTGATTGCGGGGCTTTACGATCCCTCCGGCGGGCAGATATTCCTGTACGGCAAAGCGCGAAAGCCTAAGGGTCTGCAAAAGCAGGTGCTGTTCATCCTACAGGAAGCAGAGTTTCAGTTCTTCACCAACTCCGTCCTGCACGAACTGCAATACGGCCATGCGGTGACACCGGAGTTTGAAGCAAAAACGGAAGCGCTGCTGAAAAGTATGGATATGTGGGACTGCCGCGACCGGCATCCCTTTTCCCTCTCCGGCGGGCAGATGCAGCGTCTGGCGCTGATGATGGCGTATCTGTCCGACAAGCCGATCGTCATACTGGACGAGCCGACAGCAGGACAGGACGCGGAAAGTCTGGAGCGGTGCGCGGCGCTGATCCGGGAAATGCGGAAGGAAAAGACGGTTCTCATCATCACCCATGATCTGGAGCTGATTGCAGGTGCGTGTGACCGCTGCATCGGGCTGTCGGATGGACATGCAGAGGCAGAATTTCCCGTTCATTCGGAACGTGATTTGCAAGCGGTACGGCAATATATGGAGCGCTTCCATCCTTCCGATGCTCCTGCGAAAAAACAGCATAAAGAACGATTCCACCCGGCAACGAAGCTGCTTTACTGGCTGGCCCTGCTGGTCGTGATCTCCACATCCAACAACCACTTAGTTTATGCCGTATATACGGCACTGATCCTGCTGACCGCAGCGGACGGCTGGCTCGGAACGGCGCTGGCAGGCGGGATGAGCTTTGGGCTGCTGTGGGCGGCAAACGCTCTGCTGCCGGGCACGGTGTTTTCCTTTATGCTGGTGCTGTTCCCGCGTATCATTGCCGTTGGCATTTCCATGCGGACGCTGATTGGGCGGAATGAAGCCAGCCGTACCCTGGCGGCGCTGCGTAATCTGCACCTGCCGGAACGGCTCATTATGATCGTAGCCGTGATCTTCCGCTTCTTCCCCGTTCTGTCGGGAGACATGAAGCTACTGCGGCAATCCATCCGCACCCGTGGCGCATTTGTGACGCCGTGGCAAAAGCTGCGTGCGCTACCATCGTATCTGGAAATTCTGACCGTTCCCATGGCGCTGCGGGTCATCCGCATTGCCGAGACGCTGTCCGCCTCCGCCGAAACACGGGGCATCGACTTAACCCGCCGTAAAAGCAACTATCTGTCGCTTCGGTTTTCTGCGTGGGATGCTGTGTTCTGTGTCCTGCTGGCAGCATCGATCGCCGCCGGCCTTATCCTGTGATCGCCGTCTCTGCGACGTTCAAACATATTTCATTCAAAAAGGAGTCTTTACCATGAGTACTGCAAACCCCAATAAACTGAAAGTCAAGGACATCATCACCGTTGTCCTGCTGGCTCTAATCAATGTGGTCATTTTCTTCGCCAGCTCCGTCCTGTACGCAACGCCCATTACCATCATTCTGATGCCGGTGTTTTTCGCCCTGCTGGAGGGCATCGTCTACTTCATCATCGGCACGAAGGTGAAAAAGCCCGGTGCGATCCTGATTTACAGCATTGTCCGCGCCATTATGGGCGGATATCTGCCGTACATCATCCTCTTTATTCTCTCCGGTGTCATTGCCGAGCTGCTGCTGTGGAAGATGGGCTACGGCAATGCAAAGGCGCTGACCGTCAGTTATGTCATCAATCAGGTGCTGGCTGCATTCGGCAGCACCATCATTCCCTACGCCATCGCAGCCAAGGCTATGGCGGATCAGATGGTCACCGATGGCCGTCAGGACACCATCCTTGCCGCATCTGAGATGCTACAGTCTTGGGTATCCGTGGCGCTGGTGGCCGGTGTGATCGTGGCCGCATTCATCGGAGCAGCTATCGGCAAGGGCATCGTGAAGAAGCATCTGGCTGCGTAATGCAGTCGAAAGGAGTTCACCATGAAAGAAATTGAGCCAAAGCGCTCAGCCGCCTCGTGGATGGCAGAGCTGGCAAAAGGGCGGTACGGTGAGTACGCTTTGAGCGTCCTTACGGCGCTGCTGGGCGTCGCCTGCTCGCTTATTCCGTATTTCATCATCATCCGGCTCATCACCGCACTGGTAAACGGCACGGCGGAGCTGACGTACTGCCTGACGCTCTGCGCGTGGATGGCGGGCTGCTGGGTGCTACGCTATGTGCTGCACAGCGTGTCCACGTCCCTCTCCCATCACGCCACCTTCCATGTGCTGGCCAATACCCGCACACGGCTGCTGGACAAGCTGGCAACGCTGCCCCTTGGCACGGTGCTGGACCATTCCTCCGGCTCCTATAAGAACATTATCGTCGAGCGCGTGGACTCCATTGAAACCACCCTTGCCCATTTGCTGCCGGAGATGACTGCCAACATCGTCGGTGCGCTGGCGGTACTGGTGCTGCTGTTTATCGAGGACTGGCGCATGGGGCTTTCCATGCTGATCGTCGTGCCGCTTGGCATTATCTGCTTTATGTCCATGTTCAGCGGCTATAACGAGAAGTTTCAGCGCACGGTCACCGCGACAAAGACACTGAACGACACGGCTGTGGAATACATCAGCGGCATTGAGGTCATCAAGGCCTTCGGTCAGTCTAAAACCAGCTACGCAAAGTTTGTCTCCGCCGCAAAGGAAGGCGCGGACTGCTTCATTGACTGGATGCGCGGGAGTTTGTTCGGGCAGGTAGCCGGAATGGCGATACTCCCTTCAACGCTTCTCGGCATCCTGCCGGTGGGCTGCCTCCTTTATATGCACGGCACACTGTCGGCGGAGACGTTTCTCACGGTCATCGTTCTGTCCTTCGGCGTCATGCAGCCGCTGATCACCGCCTTTTCCTACACCGATGACATTGCCCAGGTAACGACCATCGTGGGCGAGGTGGCGGAGGTGTTGTCCGGTGAGGATATGCAGCGCCCAAGGACGGCGGAAAGGCTGCCGGCCGATAACGCCATCGAGCTGAAGGATGTCCGCTTTGCCTATCACGACAAGGAGGTACTGCACGGAGTCAATTTGCACGTTGCCCCGGGGACGGTCAACGCATTGGTCGGGCCTTCCGGCAGCGGAAAGTCCACCATTGCCCGGCTTATCGCCTCTCTGTGGGATGTAAAGGACGGCGCCATTGAGCTGGGCGGCGTGGACATCCGTACACTTCCGCTGGTGGAGTGTACGAAGCGCATCGCCTATGTTTCCCAGGACAACTATCTCTTTGACCTTTCGGTGATGGACAATATTCGCATGGGCAAAAAGGGCGCAACCGACGAGGAAGTCATCGATGCGGCGAAAAAATGCGGCTGCCACGAGTTTATCATGGGGCTTGAAAACGGCTATCAGACCGTGTGCGGCGCGTCGGGCGGGCATCTGTCCGGCGGCGAGCGGCAGCGTATCTCCATTGCCCGTGCCATGCTGAAGGACGCGCCCATCGTCATTCTGGACGAAGCGACGTCCTACACAGACCCGGAAAACGAGGCGGTCATCCAGTCGGCACTGGCAAGGCTGGTGCGGGGCAAGACGCTACTGGTCATTGCCCACCGGCTGTCCACCATTGCGGACGCCGATCAGATCATTGTTGTCAATCAAGGCAAGATCGAAGCGACCGGCACGCAGGCGGAGCTGCTTGCTTCCTGCCCGCTTTATCAAACCATGTGGGAAGCCCACATCAGCGTCAAAGACGACGGGGAGGTGGCGTAATGCTTCAGACGCTGAAAAAATTCTTCGCCTTCTGCGGTGAAGGCAACCGCAAACTGTTTGTCACTTCTATCTGGCTGGGCGTGGTCAGCGCCATCTGCTCCGCCATGCGTATTCCTGCCGCTGCCATTGTCATTCAGGCGCTGCTGGAAAGGGACGTCACTATGGCAACTTTATGGACGAGCCTCGGCATCATCGTTGCATCACTGATTGTGACCATCGCCATCAACATGAAGGCTACCATGCTCCAGACCCGTGCGGGCTACCGAGCCTGCGCCAACAAACGCATCGAAATCGCCGAGCACCTGCGCTACCTGCCTATGGGCTGGTTCAATGACAACAGCCTCGGCGAGGTCACGTCCGTCACCACCAACACCATGGAAAACATGGCGAATGTGGCTACCCGCGTGGTAATGGTCACAACGAGGGGCTTCCTGACCTCCGGCATCATCGCGGTCATGATGTTCCTCTTTGACTGGCGTATGGGGCTTATAACACTGGTGGGACTTCTGCTGTTCTTCGCCGTCAACGCCGCCATGCAGCGGGCGGAGCAGGCCCTTTCCCAGCGGAAGTTCAATGCCGACGAGCGGCTTGTGTCCAAGGTGCTGGAATATGTGCAGGGCATCGCCGAGGTCAAGAATTTTGACCTGACCCACGATTCCGCAACCCAGGTGCATGGGGCTGTAGAGGAAGCCCGCAAGGCTTCCTTCGCCATGGAGATACCGTCTGTTCTTTATATGCTGGCGCAGTTCATCGTCAACAAGCTCACCGGCGTTGCCGTCTGCACCGCTGCCATCGGCTTTTACTTCGGCGGCACTATGGAGCTTACAAACTGCCTTTTGATGCTGATCTGCTCCTTCATTCTCTTTGAGCAGCTGGACTCCGCCGGGAGCTTTTCGTCCCTGTTCCGTTCTATCGACATTGGTGTGGATAAGGCAAACGCGATTCTGCATGTAGAGCCCATGGATATTGACGGGGAGGAACTGTCGCCGGAGCGGGAGGACATTGCTCTGTCTCATGTAAACTTCTCCTACGACAGCAAGCCCATTCTGCAAGATGTGTCGTTGACGATTCCGGAGAAAACCACGGTCGCTATCGTCGGCCCCTCCGGCTCCGGCAAGACCACTCTCTGCAATCTTATGGCACGGTTCTGGGATGTGCAGTCAGGCAGCGTGCGCCTTGGCGGGCGGGATGTGCGGGAATACAGCTACGACAGCCTCATCCGCAATTTCTCCTTCGTGTTCCAGCGGGTCTACCTGTTCTCGGACACCATTGCCAACAATATCCGCTTTGGAAAGCCCGACGCCTCCATGGAGGAGGTGCAGGCCGCTGCGAAGAAGGCGCGGTGCTACGACTTTATCATGGCGCTGCCGGACGGCTTTGACACCGTCATCGGCGAAGGCGGTGCTACGCTTTCGGGCGGCGAACGTCAGCGAATTTCCATTGCGCGCGCCATCATGAAGGACGCACCCATCATCATTCTGGACGAAGCCACCGCCAATGTCGACCCCGAAAATGAAAAGGAGCTGATGGAGGCCGTTGCGGAATTGACCCATGATAAGACGGTCATCATGATCGCTCACCGGCTGAAAACTGTGCAAAATGCTGACAGAATCTTCGTGGTCGATCACGGCGAGATCGTCCAGCAGGGCACGCATGACGAGCTGGTGGCTGTGGACGGCCTTTACCGCCGCTTTGTGGTGGAACGCAAGCAGGCTGCCGGGTGGAAGGTCTGAAGAAACACAATCTAAAAAATATGAAAAGAAGCTCGTATCAGCTATTGACCGATACGAGCTTCTCCGTTTATTCTCTGTTTCCGGTAATAAAGTAGTCGCAATACTCTCCGCCATTCGCCAGCTTCTGTTTTCTGTGCAGCACGCCGTGCTGAAGCGTGATCATCACTTCATCAAGTTCGCAGAACAACGGCATGAGTTCGGAAACACCGAGTTTCTCCGTGTAAATGCAAATCGGGCAGCGGGTAATGCGGTAGTAACAGGCACCCTCATACGGCTGCCCGACAAAATCCACCTTGAAGGAGGTCGGGTATTTCGCTTCCTTTTCGGGCGTGTACCATTTGGCGTATTTGACAACGCTCTTTTTGTTCTCCGCCTTGCCCTTGTCGGTATTCAAGTCGGTCTTTGCAAAATACCACTTGATATGATAGAGTGAGCGGCGCATCATTTCCTGCACGGCCGTTGGTGGAATTTTCTTTTCGCTTGCCACATAGGGCGCAACGAAGGCAAGGGCGAACAACTCGTTGTATGCCATAGGGTTAGGAGAGTGCTCCCACATCTCCCTGCCGGAAGGTTACATTTTTCAGGTGCAGGCGGTCAGCCTTTTCCCGTGCCTGCCTCATCATATCGGGCGAATAATCGAGACAGGTAATGTCCGCCTCCGGCATAGTCTGATAAACCGGCATGGTCAGAATCCCTGTTCCCACCGGCACTTCCAGCAGCTTGCCGGAGAAATGCTCCGGAATACCGGACATTGCCTTTTCCAGATAGGCGTCGTTTTCCGCCTTGTTCATTGCCCACACCAAGCGGCACAACGCTTTCCCGCTCAGAGTAGAGCAGGTGATCATGCCGTCATAAAAATTATTGCCGCCCGTCATGCGGTACGCACCGCGAATGGCTTCTTTTCGTTCCATGGTTCTTCCTCCGTGTTTCAATCATCACACGACCGTTTCCGATCTCATTTTTTCAAAATGTCCACGATTTTTGCAAAGTCCTCCTTTGCCTCCTTGAAGATCGGCAGCATACAGTAGCAATGCACCATCTTCGGGCGGGCGGACACCGTATAGGGGACATTTGCCCGTTTGCAGGCTTCCTCAAAGTCCGGCAAAGCACCGTAGAGCACCTCGTCGGCAGAATAGAAGAAGTGAATATCGCCTACGCCGGTAAAATCTCCCCGGGAACCGGAGAGCATATAGTCCGGCACATTCTCGCAGCCATGCCGCATGAACTTTTCCACCGTCACCATAAAGGCATAGTCGATGGAAACATCACTTTCATTGAGCGCCCGCATCCGCGCCTTTTCCGCATCGTTCCACGGCACCTCACCGGGGGATACGGCGACGATGTGCCTCGGCTGCGGCAGCGGCTCGGGCTGCGCGTCGTTGTGCGCCGCGATCTCCAAAGCCAGCGCACCGCCGGAGGAAAAGCCGCAGGTGCTGACGTTCCCGCCGCCGTACAGTGCAATCATTTTTCGATAACATTCGTACACCATTGCGTAGGTTTCAGTAATGCAGTGCTCCATGCAGAGCGGGTAAAACGGAAACCACACATCACAGCCGGTCTCGCGGCAGAGCTTGCGCATCA